>OBJF01000009.1_pt1 | contig 245211 bp, 229 predicted proteins | sample 1519091 | NCBI WGS metagenome assembly OBJF01 (sample SAMEA2452124, study PRJEB22498) | human gut metagenome | biome: human feces; feature: human gut; material: feces | place: Australia | collected 2012
AGGACGGAAGCCGTGAGCAGGAAGTAGAAATCTACTACCGCTTCATCGGCAAAATCGACTGACCTTTCTTTTTTACCCAACAATATCTTTAATTAAGGGAGACGGGTGTGAGTTTTCCGGATATTACGCTGCTTCCTAAGCTGGCTACTTATTTTAACGTGTCCATTGATGAGCTGATAGGCTACGAGCCCCAGCTTACAGGAGAGCAGATTAAGGAGCTTTACTGTCAGCTAAAGAATACATTTGCTAATGAAAAGTTCGAGGTGGCAATGGCGGAATGCAGAGAGCTGGAGAAGAAATACTATTCCTGCTTTCCATTCCTGTTACAGATGGCAATTCTTTACTTAAATCATGCAACACTTTCTGATGCGCCGTTGCACATTTATGAGCACTGTATTGAGCTCACGCAGAGGATTAGGAGTCTTTCGGAGGATGTTAATGATGCAAAGGAAGCACTCACTCTGGAAGCCTCCTGCTATCTGCTTATTGGTGAGCCAATGAAGGCAATGGAACTTATGGATGAGAAGCTTCGACCAATTAGTCACGATACGGAGCTGCTGGCACAGGTCTATCAGGGCATTGGCAATATGCAGGTCGCCATAGACGCATATCAGGTTGCCATGTTTCAGCATCTTATCTTTCTTGTCAGCGACTCTGCACCGTTAGCCATGTTAAATGCGGCTGATTTTGCCAAGGCCGAGCGGATAATTACCAGAGCCATTGACTGTATAGACATTTATAATATGGATGAGCTTCATCCCAATACAACGGCAGGAATATATATTACTGGCGCTCAGATTTACTGCATGCATGGAGAAAATGCTAAGGCGCTTGACATGCTTGAGCGTTACACATATATATGCGAGCATTGCTTCTTTCCGCTTGTGCTTCATGGCGATGCATTTTTTGACAGAATTGATGAGTGGTTTCTACAATTTGACCTTGGAAATCAGGCACCCCGTTCAGAAAAGCTTATAGTTTCCAGCATGGTAGAGGCAGTAGAGAAAAATCCCGCATTTGCTGGACTTATGGATGAAAAAAGGTATAAGGCGGTTGTGAAGAGACTGAAGGGGATTGGTGAGAAATATTAGGAGGATAATATTGAATGTATACATAGGTATTTCTTTAAAATGTCCTCACTGTAAGACGAGAACTTGGTGCAGGAAAGTCATGCTCAAAGAGTGCTGATCAAATCATATAGACAGTGTATGGCAACAGCAGGTTGCTTTTCAGAACTTAAATTTGTCTATATGATATGGTTATGGAGGTAACGACTATGGAAACAAAAAATATTATTTTGAAACTTCGTACTGAAAGAGGAATGTCACAGGACGAGCTGGCAGATAAAATTATGGTTACAAGGCAGGCAGTATCACGCTGGGAAAATGGTGATACCGTTCCCAATACTGATACACTTAAGCTCTTATCTAAAGAATTTGATGTTTCAATCAATACGCTTTTGGGAGAACCCAGAAAGCTGATCTGCCAGTGCTGCGGGATGCCAATTGATGATGATTCCATATTGGGACGTGATAAGGATGGCGCATTAAATGAGGAGTATTGTAAATGGTGCTATGCAGATGGAACATACACATATAATGATATGGATGAATTGATTGATGTATGTGTAAAGAATATGGTAAATGAAAGCTTTACCGAAGAACAGGCACGCACTTATCTGAAAGAAATGCTTCCAAAGTTAGATTACTGGAAAAGGTATGATGAACTTAGTGATAATGGGCAGTTTGAAGAGTTTAAAAAGCAATTGATAAATGAAATTAATGATCTGCATATAGATGGACTTCCAAGGGTAGACAAACTAAATGCACTTGTGGGGAAATATGTGAATCTGGAATATACTCTGCCGAATGGACAAAAAGTGAAATTCCTTGATGATCAGAAAACCTATCTGGGGAATCAACTGGAGTCTGAATTTGGAGGAGACAGGTGCTTCGGTATTCTGGCAGGCATGGATTTTATTCTGGTATGTACATATGAGAAAGCTGGTAAAAATCCAGAGCTGTTGATTTATAAAAAGAGATAATATAAACAAAAAGAAAAGTCTTGACAAATAAACGACCGTTTACTATTATTAAAGTGTAAACGGTCGTTTATTTATTTACGCGAGCAACGAGCCAAAGTCTGTGCTTGCACAAGACCTTGGCGACTGCCGCGATAACTTGAGAAACTCGCGGAGCGTGTTTCTCATAGTTTGGAGGAAATGTGCATGGGCAATAGAAAAGAGGAAATATTAATTGTTGCACTGCATCTGTTCGCCAGAGATGGCTATGAGGCTGTCTCCGTCAGCCAGATAGCAGGAGAACTGGATATGACAAAAGGGGCATTGTACCGTCATTACAAAAGCAAAAGAGATATTTTTGAATGTATTGTGCGGCGCATGGAGCAGCAGGATGGCGAACAGGCCAGAGAGAATGAAGTGCCACAAGAGAGTATTGAAAAGACACCGGAAGAATACCATAACGTATCATTGGATGATTTTGTGAAATACAGCAAATCTATGTTTGAATACTGGACAGAGGATGATTTTGCATCATCGTTTCGGAAGATGCTGACAATAGAGCAGTTTCGCAGTGAAGAGATGCAGAATTTATATCAGCAATATCTGGTATCCGGACCGGCAGAATACGTGAAGGATCTGTTCAAAAATATGGAAATAAAAAATCCAGAAGAGAATGCAGTTAAATTTTATGCAAATATGTTTTTCTATTATAGTGTATATGATGGAGCAACAGATAAGACGAAAGCAAAATGTCAGTTTGAACAGATGATGGGTAAAATTGTAGAAGAAATGAAGCAGTAATATAAGAGCCAGACGCTTAAGACGCAGAGCCGTTAATTCTGATATTGAAAAATCAGGATTATCGGTTTTTATTTACGCGAGCAACGAGCCAAAGTCCGTGCTTGCACGAGACCTTGGCGACTGCCGCGATAACTCGAGAAACTCGCAAAGCGTGTTTCTCGTAGTTTTTAAGAGAGGACATAAAAGAAATGGAAAAAAGTAATATTATGATTCGTTTAGAGAAAAAGGAAGAACAACGAAAAGTAGAAAATCTGGTAAGAGAAAGTTTTTGGAATGTATATTGTCCGGGATGCCTTGAACATTATGTATTGCATCAGCTTAGAAATGATCCGGCATTTGTTCCAGAACTGGATTTTGTGATGCTTCTTAAAGAAAATGATGAAGAGGGTAAGCTGATTGGTCAGAATATGTTTATGAGAACGAGTATTAAAGCGGATGATGGAAGAAATATTCCAATTATGACAATGGGACCAATCTGTATCAAGAACGAATATAAACGGAAGGGATATGGTAAAATCCTGCTTGATTATTCATTGGAGAAAGCAGCAGAGCTTGGCTGTGGAGCACTATGCTTTGAAGGAAATATTGATTTTTATGGCAAGAGTGGATTTCAACCGGCAAGTGAATATGGTATCCGATATCATGGATTGCCGGAAGGGGAAGATGCATCATTCTTTTTGTGTAAAGAGCTTGTACCTGGTTATCTTGATGGGATTACAGGAGAGTATTCAACACCGACAGGCTATCTTGTAGATGAGCAGGAAGCAGAAGAGTTTGATAAGCAGTTCCCATATAAAGAGAAAAAGAAACTGCCGGGACAGTTATTTTAGCAAAGTGGTTCGTGAATATCCGCTACGCATGCAGAGAACAGGAGGCAAAAATTGTAATGAAGTCAATGAAAAAGGACTGGTATAAAAAAGGTTGGACGCTGGATATCCAGAATATGTCATGGGTAGAAGATACCAACAGACAAGTAGATTTTCTAATCAAGCAGTTACAGTTAAAAGGGACGGAAAAAATACTTGATCTAGCATGTGGATTTGGTCGGCATTCACTGGAGTTTGCCAGACGTGGGTATGATGTTACCGGTATTGATATTACACCGGTGTACATAGATTATGCAAACGAGCAGGCAAAAAAAGAAAATTTGAATGCAAAGTTCATTTGTCAGGACATTCGCACGATTACATTTGATACCAAAACCAATGCCGGAACAAGGCAGCTCCCAATCAAGGATGATGTGGCGGAGTGCATTAGAAGAATAATTGAAGATAGACCGAAGGTGGAATTTGAAAAAATGCTTGATGGATACACAGGATTCCTTTGTATTGATGATAACGGAGAACCGCTTGTAGCCATGCATTGGGAACATTGATTCAACCATATGGTGGGAAGGTATAACAGCATTTTCAAGGTGCAGATGCCAAACATTACTCCTCATGTCTGCCGCCATACCTACTGTACCAATCAGGCAAAGGCAGGCATGAGTCCTAAAACCTTACAATATTTAATGGGGCATAGTGACATAGGTGTGACACTAAATACCTACACTCATTTGGGACTTGAGGATGCAGCAGAAGAAATTAAGAGAATGGAAAATTTGGAGAAAGCCAGAAAGGAAATGTATGGGGAAGAAAAGGAAAAACCGATGAAACAAAATATGTTCAAGGTGGTATAAGGATAGGAGCATTAAGGCCGACTGGATTAATCTGGTCGGCCTGTTTTTGTCTGAAAAGTAGTGGGAAAATCAAATAATAAGTTGTATAATTTGAATGAAGATATTATGAAATGGATGGTGGTATAAATTGAATTTTAAATCAAATAAATTGCCTTCAACATCAAAAGAAATAGAATGGTATTGGAGTAAATGCGTAAAAGAAGATGTAGACTTTTCTAAGGTAGTCATTGATGATAAAGTTGTTAATTTTAATAATCCTGTAGACTTTTTTGACATTACAGACAATGGAGCGGATAAAATTTCATATATTGGAAGAAGTGTGGATTTTTTTTCACAAAATACTGCATTAAGAGAGTTTGGCCTAGAGATATTTGGAGATATAACCACCGATACTCAAATTGGAGTATTGCTTAATAATGTAAGTAAGAAACGAGAAGAATCTGAAGCATATGCTTTGTATGCTACATTTAAGATTTTGGGAAAATCGGTTTATTGTGCCTTTTCTGTAGGTCTTGTTGATAAAGATACTGGGATGGAGATGGAAACAGCTGTTGTTGAAATCAGTGAGGATGAAGGATCGTATATACAGCCTATTTGTATCCCGGAGATTGCGTTGCATTACTTTACATTTGATGATATAGCAATGTTGTCATATTGGCTGGGAAATTTTTGGGTAGGTGTTCAGTATGAAATGAATAATAGACCAGAAGAAATTCGCGTAATAAAACAACGAGAATCAGAGGCAGATAATAATGATGAATACAAGGAAGGAAACCATATAGTTTTAGTCAAGAAGGTTATTCCTGTTGATGAAAATGGGAATAGGATTAAATATAGTTCGTCAGATTCAAATCGTCATTATAATATGCCAGCTTGGACAGTTCGAGGGCATGATAGAACATTGCCAGATGGAAGAGTGATACCTGTTCGTTCATATAAAAAGGGAGAGCAGAGAAATAATCCCGAAGCATTAGTAAAAAAAGAATACAGGTTTGTTGATAAAAAAATTGATTCGGACATAGAATAAATGATGTTGTAAAATAGTAAAAAGGAAAATGTATTATGGAGGGCGGAATGGTCTGCTATGATTGAAAAAGAATTATATATAGATGTGTTAGAGTATTTGCAGGATGGGGGAAATTGGTCTCAGAAGTTAGAAATTGTTGAAATTAATAGCTACAAAGAAATTGGTAATTTTATTATCAATGATATGTTAGAAAAAATTCCACACACTGACAATATGAAGATAAAACAAATTGTTTGTATGTACTTAAACTATAGTCAAGAGCAGTATTCGAAACTTCATTATGATGATTTATGTGTATTAATTTGCGAGAAGGTAATTAGATTTAAGACATACCCAACAGATGAGTATCAAAAAATATTACATAATTATTCAGAGATTAAAAATAAGTATTTAGGTGTTATTACCGAGATAGAAAATGAAGAGAATCGTATTAATGAGCTTATAAAAATTGATGAGGCACATCCGCAACTTTGCGGTAGCCTAATAAAAAAACAGAATACAATACGTTCATATAGCAAATCTAATAAAAGCATTTTGAAAGATTTGAAAAAAATAGAAGATGAATATAATGTTTTGTATGATCTGATTCAAGAAAATTATGTTTATTGTGAAATGCTTAAATATGCAAAGTCAAAATTAGTGACACGTTTTCAAGAAACTATTCTAGGAGAATCGGAAGAAAATGTATTGCCTTCTCTAAGAAAAATGGCTGTTGAATTGGCAAAAGAGGATAATGAAGAAATAAAAAATTATAAAAGAGATTTTGTAGATGATAATACTTATCTTGAATCTTGGAAGAATGCAGTCCAATCAATTTACAAACCTTTTTTTATGATAAAAATGAGAAAATTCATTGATGATATAGAGGCTTTTTATTATCAAGAGTGTAATAGTACATATTGGAATAGAACAGAAGAATTGATAGAATTATGTAAACAAAGAAGAGAAAAAATTTTATCAAGTGACCAATGGATAAGTTTAAAAAATGGAAATCAGCAATGTTATATTCAAGAGTTAAAGAAATGTGTTACAGAATACCAAGTGATAGATTATATAAAACAAAAAATAGATAGTATGTATTGCCTGCAAAATAGAAAACAAATACTACATACAATAATTGATTTGTTTGAGAATCAAAAATATTTGTTATTTATGAATTTGGTTGTAATTCAAATAGAGGGCTTGTTTAATGATATGTTTTTAGATGCTAATATTCAAAATCGTTTAGATGGGCAATTTGATTTATTCGAAAAAGATGATTTGAGAAGAAAATTAGACAAAAATAGTACAATTATGGAGATTGAGGAAGCTGTACTGTATTTTAAATTCTATTTTAATAATTTGATTCGCAATAAAGTGGCACATGGAAGAAACTGTTTCAAAGAAGACGAATATGAAAAAGTAGCATTTGAGTTGTTATTAGATTTACAGTATGTAATTCATTTGTTTGGTATGTATTCAGATACGAATGAAGCGGTAGAGTATGTTGATAACACGGTAAGGTGGCTTAAATTTTCTTTCAATGGAGAGTGCTCTAAAGAACAAGTTTATGAAAAACTATTAAATACTCTTAATGGAAATGTTATTAAGCATAGAATGAATTTCATTGGTTATGTTGATTCACATCAAGAGTTGTATTGGATATTCAATCCTTATTACGATGAAGCATATATTTATGCGGGGGGTGTGGAGAAACGGAATAAATTGCGAGAATATTTAACGGAAGAGAATTTTTGGAGATTTGTGTTAAACTATGTTCAGACATATAATGAACATGAGATACATCATATAAAACTCAACCAAGAATTTAAATCAAGAATAAGGGCATTACAAGAATATATTGCAAAGAATAAGAGAGCATTGTTACCTTTAGTGAATGATGTTAGGATGGCAATAGATAAGGTGCTATAATTCTACCCGTAGGTGCAGTATCGTTAAATAATGCACACCCCAAAATCAAAATGAACCCTTAGGGGTGTTTACATTTTAACGATGAACCCCTTTTGGGCAAAAATCGCAGTAGTTTGAACACCCAAAACTTACTACGATTTGACTACTACACAGGGAAATGATGTGCCACGATATGTCAAGATAGGGTATAAAGTGTGACAAATAAACAAAGTAATTTGAGTGCCGGAAACCCGCGTAAAACCTTGCAAAACTGGGCATATCTTGGCATTTTAAGATAGGAGATTTTTATGATAAAGGTACTTTTCATCTGCCACGGCAATATGTGGAGAATCTCTTGAAAGTCTTGAATTTACTGGTGTTTCACGAATTGAGTTGGCAGTTTTATGCCAAGTTTATGCCAAGAAAAGTGTTGAATTAGAGTTATGACATAGCGGGATAGTATACAATAAAAGAATATAATCAAATATTAGGTAGGTAATATGGAGATATGAGACAAATGAAAGAAAAATACGCAGGACTTCAAGTTAATACAATAGAGGCTTCTGAAACACCTGATTATCTAGAAAAGATTATTACAATTGATAAAGAATTTGATGTTAATAATATACAGATTGATTCAAAAAAATATGAAGATTATAGAGTATGGTTATTGTTTGGAAAAGATGGAAATACGCTTCGCTGTTTACAAGTTGGAGCAACAATTAATAATATAGTAGATGATGAAATTGTTCCAAATATCAAAAAAATGTATTCAATGAAGTATATTGAAGGAACGCGAATGAAACATTCACAATTTTATTACAACGTATATGCAATTATTGATACTCAAAAAGGGCGGAAAATGTTGAATGCTGAAAATACATATAATGTAAATGCAAGTTACATCAAAATGAAATACGATATGGATAAGTTTGAGCCGGAGTATGAAAAATTAGTTTTCTATGCACTTGATATTGATAAATATCTAAATATTATGACAGAATCGATTGATAATGATGATATCAAAAGGATGATATGTATTTCAAAAATGAATTATGCAGAAGCGAAAATTGCCTTTGAATTACAAGCTATTTATTGGAGAGCGTACAATAGTGGGATTGATAATAAGGCATTTAAGGTATTTCTATTGGAGAAAAATGAAAAGTATAAGCAGAAAACGAACAGAGCATCTTATAATACCAAGGAATAAAGACAATTTGAGCCTAATATTTAGATTTTGTAGCTTAAAAAATAAAAGAAATTACAAGGTTGATCTGGAATAGGAGAAAGGAAAATATATGCAGGACAATTTGAATAGTAAATATAAGAGCATTGTGGATTTTCTTCAAATGTCATCAGAAATTTACTTTAATGAAACAGGGATTAAGGTGAAAATAGAGATTGTAAATGATTTCTCGTTTAATGCACGAGTGAGTAAAATAGAAGAAAAAGTATACAAAATCGAAATACGTCATGGTTGTTTATGTTTAGAGAATTTAATTGAAAATATTACAAACCGATATACGGAAGATGATTTGAAATCGTTTTGGAGATTCAGAAAATTAAATATATTTGAAAAAAATGCAGGAGATACATATCGTGAAGAACTGAATCAATTATTTGGAAGTATAATTTTATTACACATCTTTTTTCATGAATGTGGTCATATTACAGCTAAATATATTGACAAGGAGAATGGAACGTATGCAGAAATGCAACCATCTGATAATGGGGGGTATGAAAAACAAGAGCAGGAAATGGTGGCAGACTGGCTAAGTACAAAATTCTTGTATAAATCTATGTTTTTTGCGACAATAGGAACTGACAAAATTGATTTTGAGGAACTTTTGCAGACCATTTCTCATTTTGTGTAAATTCACCAACCAATGACTTCATCACCCGTTCTGTAGAATATCTCTTAAAACCTGCTATGTACCGCAATGTCTTCTCGTCATCAATTTTTGATAAATTAATTCTGTGGTTTTCAACTGCTGCCAAAACTTCCTCACGAATTTTTATTTTATCTGTCTTTCCGGTGCCTGTCCATTCTACCAGCTTGTCAAATGCAAGAATCAGGTATTCAAAACAAAGCATTTCCAGAAGTGAAGCCCTGCGCCGGTATCCTCTGTCCATAAATATCTCATATCACAACTCCTCTTCCAGCGTTATCCTGTTATTATCAAACTTCAGCACCTTAAAGCTCTTATCAGATACATTGAGTCCGTCACAATTTCGTAAAAAGAGCATATACTGATTAGACAACTCAAAATTAATGAATCTCCTGACATCATCATTAATCATACAATCTGCATTATCTATCACAATAAAACTATCTCTACACTGTTTGATTGCTTCTAAAAAATCATCTGATTTGTAGTTAAAAAGCGTTGGTCTGGACATATAAATCTTTATATTATCCATAGTAAAAATGATTCTAAGTACATTCGGACCACATTCCTCAACATTTACAACCTTATCAGGATGCTTCACAATATTAAGTAATGTCTTACACCCGGAGTGCAATCTGCTTTAATTCTACACATCCACCCTCTCAATCCTGCACTCATGCTTCTTAAACTCTCCGTTTTCCTCTTTACCAGAAACATAATTAACCCCAACAAGAACAACTTCACCTGAATACCCTTTAAGGCTTTGTACATATTGTTTTTGCTTAATCTGATCTATCGCTGCGCTGACTGTTTTATTCCATTTCAGTTCCACTACGATTGCCGGTTTATTAACATTATTTCTTGGTATGAACACCATATCTGCATATCCCTTGCCGCCTGCAAGTTCGCGATAAATTAAATAATCCTTTTTTGCCGAATAATATGCAAGCGATATCACACATGCCAGTGCATTTTCATCATTATATTTTAATATGGATGTATTCTCCTGATGCGCCTGCTCTATCATTGAAGCCGTCTTTTCCTCATCGCCTTCTAATGTAGCTGAAAGCAACTCATCTGAGCTTCGGATTGCGTCCATAACCGGTTCCCAGCCTCCGTCTTCAATACAGTTGATAAATTCCTTCTGTACCTCTTGATTTGGTATTGTAACCTTCTGATTATAAAAATCATATGTGAGATATCCCAGATGTACAAGCAGTGTCAATACATCATCGGCACTCTCAAGCGTAGTCATATCATTTTGAAATTTATCTGGATTGACAGGAACACTTTCTCCCGCTATCAGTCTTGTTACAAGCGCTTTAAGATTATACATATCTAGTTGTATATACTTTTTTAAAGCTTCATAAGTTTCCGTCTTCGTCCAATAGCTGTCAAAATCGTGTCCAAGAAGCGACATAACCACTGACCTTGGGTTATATATCTGGATACCTTTCAGCTCATATCCGTCATACCACTGCTTCATTTTTTCATATGGCATATCATACCGGACACATAATTCTTTTACTTCTTCTTCGGTGAATCCGGTAAATTCTGCCAGTTCTCGCTGATTTGTCATGGAATACTCATCAAACATATTTAACGCTGAATGTTCGCCGTATTTCTTAATCGGCAGGATACCTGTCATGTATGCTAACGCAACATAGGACTTCCCCTTTATAAAAAATCTCAAAAAATCCAGATATTTCTTCTGTTCCTCCACATTATCCGGATATTTTCTGAATATACAGTCCCATTCATCTATGATAATTATAAAGGGCTGTTTCTTTTCACTGTATACAGTTTCAAGAACATCTACAAGATCGTTCCAGTCAAAGCAGTCAACATCCGAATATTCTTTCTTAATATCCCACAGTAACCTTCTTTGCAGATAGTCTATTAAGTCATCCATCGAATCGGCTCTGCTTAAAAAATCAATCATATTAATATGAATTACATTGTACTTATTAAGATGTTTTTCAAAAGTTTCATCATTTGCAATCTTAAAATTCCTAAACATCTCTCTAGAATCAATATTCTTGCAGTAATACGCAGCCAACATATTTGCAGCCATAGATTTACCAAAACGACGAGGGCGGCTTACACATATATTCTGATTCTCAGTATTCAGCTTACGGTTTGTAAACGCAATCAAACCTGTTTTATCAACATATATCTCCGAATTGACTGCCTTTTTATATTCATCATTCCCCGGATTCAGATATATTCCCATTATCTATGCGCCTCCTTTTGTATTATTAGTATCAATTTAATTGTTACGATATTTATTATACAACCAGCTTTCTTTAACAAATCTTTTCAAATTATTGAAAAATTGCTTTTAAAAACCAATACTTTTTAACACACTTCGTTATCTTTTCTGATAACTAGATTTTATCCCCTAAATCTCCCCATATACAATTTGCTCATATGTTCTATTATTCACCAATACGCGATTGGGAGAAATAACTGAAACATTTACCCCTTTTTTATCTCTCTTCTTTTTAGTTATATCTCCATATGCAATAACAATAATTTTACCTGGAAACTTTTCTACCAGTGCTTTTACTTTTGAGATGTATATCTCAAATTCATCTACTCCCGCTGACAATTCATTAGAATAAAATGCTTCTGAAAATGCTATATTTACAATACTATGCTTAGTTGCTAAATTAAAATAAGCAAACTTTCTTTTATGTCTATCTTCTTCCAACTGCACATTACTTATAAATCCGTAAACAGATTTTCTACATCCAATATCATCAGTGCTTATATATTCCGCATCCTCATACTGAATTCTAGGTGTACATTCACTCTTATTTCCGCTTTCGCCCTCTTTAAATACTACTACTTTATCCTCACCCACTGCATTCGCTTTCATACTTCCATTCGGTGGATCAATCATATCCTCTTTAGAATATTGTCGAAGTAATCCATCCATTTTCTTTTGTAATCTACGCAAAATAGCTTCTTCACTCAATTCTATGTTTTCATAGTAAGCCCTAAGCTTTTTTCTTCCAATTATCCCTTTATAATCAACATGATAAGGGCAACCTTCGTTATGTAATTTCCCCTGTTTATTCCAAGTGCTAAAAAATTTAACATTATTTTTTCTTTCTGTAAATTTAATTTTAGCCGGACATCCCTTTATACAAGTCAAGTATCCTTTATATTTAGTTTCATAGTCATTCTTATCTAAGTCACCGCAATAAATTTTCTTTTTAATATCTCCTTTAATATTTGACTTTGCATACATAATCTTTTTTGCCAACCTCACAATTTCCTCTCTTTCACATACTTTCTACTCTCAATTTTTAATAATATTGATGTTTTTTACAAATTAAACACCTTTATTTCTTTTTTATCTTATCACACCACAACCAAAAAAATGGCGGGTAACACCCTCCATTTTTTGGTTACACTATTCTATTACCATTGCTTATCTTTATCTACAAGAGATTTCATAAGCTTCTTTTTCGCAAAATTCTAATAACTTTTGAATCCGGCTTTCAACCGGCATCTCTTTAACACAATCGAGTTTTTCAATTATGTTCCTTACCTTTTTAAAGTTTTCTACCTCCGCCGGCAGAAAATATCCCCAAAGCATGCAAAAAATAAATGCCTCTTCGCTTGATATTCCCAGCCAGAAAACTGCATACAGAATTGTTTCAAGATGAACCGGATTATCTCTTTTCTGATAACCATTCAATCCGTAAAATGCATCTTTGCCCAATCCTGTCAGTTTTGAAAAATCGTTCTTTGTCATCCTTCCGTTTTTGCTTTTTGTTTCCAACAAATAACAAAAATATTTCTGTTGCAAAGTACTGTCTCTGTTTCCACATTTCAATACTTTTACATCTGAGCTTATTGATTGCAACTTTTTCAATATAGCTATTTCATTATACTGAAAAGTCACTTTCTAGCGCTCTCTAAATATGCAAGTCAGAGATTTCATCATATGATTTATAGTTACTGCATCCTTGTTTTAATAACAACTGATTAAGCAAAACATTCATCATAGAATCACCTCTCTTTGTTTCAATTTTAATGTATTGTTGCCATCTCCGCTCGCTCTTTTTCCTCCTTTTGATTGATTAATCAATCTAAATAACTTTTCTAATTTCAATTTCCTATTTTTCTGTTCGTTTTTTAACAAACATTTCCCTTTGTTTTTTGCAAACCAGCATTTTATTCCAGTTACATTTTATGTATTTGTTAAAATGCAACATTATTGTTTTATAATACCTTACTTCATGAAGTTCTTCTGAATAGTGCTTTCATTTTATATTATATACCTTTTGACATAGCACATCAACTTTTTTAATTAAAACTTTGGTCTATTCCCATGTTTCTGATGTTTTCCAGCCATTGTAGTATGTCTGCCCGGTTATACAAATACTCCCCGGATTCATCTTTACTTTTTTCTAATGCCAATGCCATATATGCATACTCATTTTCAATATATGTTGCAAATACACCTTGGTCATCTGTATTAATTGAAACCTGTAATTGTGGACATGAATGTAATGCAACACTATCATATGTCACCCCCCCCGGTTATGCCAGTCCACTATCGGGTGTTTATCATACCGTCTGAATGTACCAATAAAATAGTTTGATGAAGGATTGGTTTCAATCCCAATTCCCATTCTAGCTATATCTTTTTGCATTTCTGTCCTGACCTTTTTAACCGCTTCTATGACACTTGGCTTTACTTTAATTTCAACCATTTGATTTCCTTTTTCAATAATATCACTATTATAATGATACATATAATACAATATAGATGCCTCTAAATTATATCTTATTGTATAATTCTGTGGATATAACCGATTAATTGCATTATAACTCCAATCATCCCTCTGCAAATAATCTACCTTAAATACTCCCGTCCTATACAGTTCCGGTTCATCGCCCCTTAATTTCCATGAATCATAATACTCATTAATACCAAAATGCAGGTTATAATAATGTTTAATAATTGAGTCCTCACCACTATTTTTTGTATAATCTGATCGGATATCGTCAAAACATTCAGCAAATTCTTTATGCATATAATAAAGATAAATGTCATTAAAATACTCGCTAAATCTTTTCTCAATATACAATACTGCATCTTCGCAATCGGAAATACTATACTTTCGAATTTTACCGTATAACCAAACCAAATTATCAAGATAATCCTGCTTGCTGATTAGTATGCGGTTTGATTTTGACCGGTACCAGTCATCAATATTTACCCCCAATGCTAATGCATGTCCCAACCGGTCTCCGCATTTCATATTCAAAAACATAATCGCCTCATCAATTGCCCGAAGTCCGTCTATAATATCCAAAAAATCTTCTCCAACATGATAAGTTGCCATAAGTGGTTTGCATTTTACTAAACCTTCACTAATTATAATGGTCTCATAAATTAAGACACTTTTTCGGACAGATTTTAATGAATCTGATATACTACAATCAGTATGAAAGAGAGGATTCAAAATCATGTCCAGACAAAGAAGAAATTACAGTGCCAAATTCAAATCAGGCCTTGTTATCGAACTGTTAAAGGGTGAGAAGGATATCAATACCCTGGCAGTTGAAAATAATATTCAGCCAAATCTGCTCCGAAATTGGAAGAAGGAATTTCTTGACAATGCGTCAGTTGTATTTGACGACAAGCGTGAGGAAAATCTTAAGGAAAAGCTTGCCGAAGAACGCAAGGAAAAAGCGGAGTATGCAAAAAAGGTTGGTCAGTTAACCATGCAGGTTGACTGGCTCAAAAAAATCTGAAGAAATTTGTGGACCTGACTACGAGAATAAGTTTAGTCCAAAACCTTTTGACGACTAAAGAAATACCCGCTTCTGTTGGTGCAAAACTGCTTGATATCAATCGTACAAGTATTTATTACAAAGGGATGCCTATATCCGATGAAGAACTGGCTTGTAAAGAGATCATTGATCATCTCCATACAGATAACCCAGCCTGGGGTACAAGACAAATGTCCGCACAGCTAAAGTCCAGAGGATATCATGTAGGACGTCGGAAAGCACGACGTTACATGAACGAAATGGATATTTATCCAATCTATCCTAAAATGAACCTTTCCAAACGTATGCAACAGGCCAAGGTATGTCCTTATCTGCTCCGCAATGCCACCATAGACACGCCAAATCAGGCATGGTCTATTGACATTACATATATTCCGATCAAGCGGGGCTTTTTATATCTGACAGCCGTTATTGATTGGCACAGCCGTTGTATTGTCGGCTGGGAAGTTGATGATACGCTCGATACCAGAATGGTCGTCAATGCTTTGAAAAAAGCATTTAAGGTGGCAAAACCACAGATACTGAATTCTGACCAAGGATGTCAGTTTACAAGTCAGCAATACATTGATTTCGTAAAAGAAAACGGCATCCGCCAAAGCATGGATGGAAAAAGCCGCTGGGCAGACAACATCATGATTGAGCGTTGGTTTCGCAGCTTCAAGTACGAAGAAGTCTATCTGACACAATACAATAACATCAAAGAAGCCAGAGCCGCCATCGGACAGTATCCACACTTACAACTTTGAGCGGCGTCATTCTGCACTTGACTATCAGACACCAGCTGAATGCTACTATCCGGCAATGCTGTTGCCATATGTAGCTTAGCATAAATAAGACAGGAGAGAGTTCCACTACTTTCCTTGTGTTACCTGTAGCTTATCAACCATATCAGTTCATTATAAAAATCTCAGATTTTTGTCTTGACAACTGAGCCACTATACTCTTGACAAAATATAATTTCCAACACCTGCCCCAAACCTCGTATAGATTTAAAATCCATTATGTATTTTTATATATATACTAATATTTTGCAATACTTATAATTCTCTCCAAATTTGAGTCATGAAAACTAAACCCGATAAACAAAAATGTTTTTCTTACAAGTTCAACTTCCAACACTTTTATAAATAAAGTTCTTTTTTCATCTCAAGTTCTTTTATAAATTATTGGACAGCACTGGACTGTCCTATACTTTTTATTTTTTATCTTTGCCTCTATAATATGCTATCAGTCCATTCACATTTCCACTTTGAAGCAATGGAACAACATCATAAATGTCCTCATAATCCCAATTCCACCACTTCATCTGCTCAAGCATTTGAATGGTTTCATCCGGGAAACGCTTTTTAATCATCTTTGCTGGGACACCACCTACAACCGTATACGGCTCAACATCTTTTGTCACAACTGCATTTGCCGCAATAATACTGCCATCCCCAACATGCACCCCCGACATAATCTTTGCGTTACTTCCAATCCATACATCATTTCCAATTACAATATCACCTTTTATTTTTGGATGGCCTTCAATATATGAAAACTGTGGCATCATTACATTAAATGGATACGTCGTACACCAATCCCCCCTGTGTTCTCCTCCCAGCATAAAAATTGCACCGCATCCAATAGAGCAAAACTTTCCTATAGACAAATGAATTCCTTCTTCATAATCTTTTGCCAGAAGCTGTCCATATGTAAATGCTCCCACTTCCGCTATATCCTCTGTTTTTTCATATTCATACGTTTCATAAATTGTTTCAGCATAATAAGTCATAATATCCGACTTGGATAAATACTTACAAATACCATTTTCCGGTTCAATCTGTTCTTTTGTGAATCCTATCCTCATTAAAACATGTCCTAATTTTTGATAAAAATCACTGCAGATAAATACAATATCATATTCATTTTTTACTTCACTCATATAAGATAACGGCTGTACCGGACATTGAAATTTTGTAGTTTCCAGCATATCCTCCGATACTATTAACATGACTTCAAATACCTCATTTGCAGCATTCATCCATTTAAAAAAATGTTCTATTTTTTTCATACTTCCGATTAATAACGTTTTCATCTTACCTTTCCTCTCAATTTCTATTCTTTAAAATTAATAATTAAATTATAATACAAATTAAAGCCAATGAGAATACCATCTTCTACAATACAAATAACAAAACATTTTTGAAATAAATTGAATTTTACTTTTCTTTGTACTATAATTAATTTATATATACTATAACAGCATAAGGAGATTTTTATGAACATACTAATATACCGTTATGGAAGTATTTGCGAGCCTGATATTATTGAAACATTCCAAAAACTTGGTTTTCAAGTCGATGAAGAAATATCTCTTATAAAAAATAAGAATCTTTCTGACAGCGACTGTATCTCAATTGTTTCCCAGCGGATTTTACTAAAACAGTATGCGTTTGTCTTTACAATCAATTTTTTCCCATGGCTTTCCCATTTGTGTAATTTAACGCACCTGCCTTATATAAGTTTAATCGTTGACAGTCCGGTTTTGGAATTATATGACGACGCTATTCAAAATCCCTTCAACCGAATATTTATATTTGACAAAGCTTCCTATTTAGAATTTTATGAAAAAAATCCAGACTGCATTTTTCATCTTCCATTGGCTGCTGCCGTCACACGTACAGATAAATTATTTGATACAACAGCACCTGACATAAAAAAGAAATATCAATCCGACATTTCTTTCATCGGATCTACCTATCAGGAAAAATGTGCTTTTAACCAAATTCAGCTTCCTGACTATGAATACGGATATTGTATGGGAATTATTGACGCTCAATTAAAAGTATACGGCTATAATTTTATTGAAGAACTGCTACCAGACGATTTTGTTCAAAAATTTATGAAATATGCACAGGATGTTGAAGTTGCTGATGACGAAATTCCCCTCTACCGTGCTATTGTTGCCCAGCATTTCTTAAGTGTTAAAGTCGGTGAGCAGGAACGGCTTCTCCTTTTAAAGCTTCTTTCCGAGCATTTTAATGTAAATATATACACCGGCAGTGATACATCCTCAATGCCACTTATTCATAACCGGGGATATGCCAGCTCCCTTATTGACATGCCGCTGATTTTTCATGAAAGCAAAATCAATATAAATATTACTGCAAAATCCATCCGTTCAGGTCTTTCTCTCCGCATTTTTGATGTATTGGGCTGTGGCGGCTTTTTGATTACAAATTTTCAATCGGAGCTTTGTAATTATTTTGAGATTGGAAAAGACCTCGTTACTTATGACACTCCACAAGATCTGGTGGATAAATGCAGCTATTATCTTACACATGAAGATGAGCGTTTAGAAATTGCCCATAACGGCTATGAAAAAGTAAAACAGTTCCATACATGGGAAATTCGTCTTGTTCAACTATTACAGCTCGCTTTTCCTGATATTATGCAATAATTTATTATGATTTTTATTATTAGCAACAGTTCCATTCTAAAAAGGTGTGGGTATCTCCATACCTTTTTATGGTACAAGATCAAAAAAAGAGCCAGCCGAAGCTGACTCCTTTTTTATAATAGTACTTACGATTACTGAAGTAATGAAAGAACGCCCTGATTTGCCTGATTTGCCTGTGCAAGCATAGACTGACCAGCCTGCTGTAAGATGTTGTTCTTTGAGTATGTAACCATCTCTTCAGCCATATCTGTATCTCTGATACGAGATTCAGCAGCCTGAGTATTCTCGCTGATGTTATCAAGGTTAGCTGTTGTATGCTCTAATCTGTTCTGGATAGCACCCAGTGTAGAACGCTGTGTAGATAATGCTGTGATAGAATTCTGAATATTAGTAATTGCTGTCTGAGCATCAGTGAATGTATTTACCTTTGTACCTGCATCAATAGCATCAGATACTGTTGTCTTAACATCTGTGATACTAATACCGATTAATTCGTTTGCATTTGCACCTACCTGAATGTTCTTGCTTGTGAAATCACCATTCAGAATGTTCTGCTTATTGAACTGTGTTGTATCAGCTACACGCCTAATTTCTGTCTGAAGCTGTGCTACTTCTGACTGAAGAGCAGTTCTATCAACTGTCTGATTAGTATCATTAGATGCCTGAACTGCAAGTTCGCTCATTCTCTGAAGCATAGAATGTACTTCATTTAAAGCACCTTCAGCTGTCTGTACTAAAGAGATACCATCCTGAGCATTGTCAGATGCCTTATTAAGACCTCTGATCTGGTTTCTCATCTTTTCTGAGATTGAAAGACCAGCTGCATCATCTGCTGCACGGTTAATCTTATAACCTGATGATAACTTTTCTGTAGACTTCTGAAGTCCGTTTGTTGTGATACCTAACTGTCTGTTAGTGTTGGCTGCTGTCAAATTGTGCTGTACTACCATAATATTCTTCCTCCTTGAATATGTAGCGGCTTCCATGCCGCCGTTATTATTTTTAGTAATCTTCTTGATTACTTACATTTATTATATCGGGTGTATTTTAGAATACTTTAGCCCGAATATAAACTTTTTTTATTTTTTTTGATCTAAAAAATGCGATTCGTAATTATTCAGCTTGTTGGCATTCTTATAATACGCATTCGCCTTGCTGGTTGTACGCTTGGCATTACTTAATTCCTTGCGCATCTGTGCAAACCGCTTTTCGACCAGCTGTTTATTGCGCAGCTCCTGTGCCTGTATCCGGACACCCAAGTCCGTAACCGCCGACACCAGCTCTTTTAACCGCTGTAATGGCTGCTTAAACTTTGCTTTATTGTGCTGTACTTCGTCTTTTACACGGTTAAAGACGGAATTAAAGCCCTCATCCAGCTTAAGAATTTTTTCTACCAGTTCGCCTTTATCGCTTAAATTCTGCTCAAAAGCCTGATCATCAAATTCTGCTGCCGTAATAATTGCCTGCTGTTTTTCATTATAATCTACAATCTGCTTTAGCAATTCTTCTTTTTGAACCAGACTGTCAATCATAATCTGAAGATAATTTTCTGTATCCATATCTGCTCCTCATTTTTCGTGTACATACTTCCACATTCAATGAGTTACACACTTTTTGCGCTTTTCATAACCTGTTTCCATGTATCCCGCATACCGCGGATTTCATTTAAAGCCTTCTCTAACGTTTCTTTATCCTTATGGATATTGGCATCTGTAAGCAGACTATAAATATAACGGTATACATTATCAAAGTCTTCTGCAACTTTATATGAATGATTTAATGTTGCCTGTAATTCCTCAATAATCGCCTGTGCCTTTTTGATGTTATCATGTGTCTTTTGGATATTTTTTTCTTCAATCCCCATCATCGCAATGTTGCAGAACTTAATTGCCCCTTCGTAAAGGAGCAATGTCAGTTCTGCCGGGGATGCGGTGAGGACTTTATTGTTATTGTATTGTGCATATGCATTATTTACTGCCACGATTTTTCCTCCTGCATGCTGTATTTATCAGCCAAATAATCCAGAAATAGAAGATGCCTGTGAATTTAATGAAGCCAGTGCAGATTCCATTCTTGAAAACTTCTTATAATAATAATCTTCCCATGTTGAAATCTTTGTTTCCTGGTCTGAAATCTTCGTCTTATATTCTGAATACTGTGTTGCCATCTCCTTGTCATTGTAAATGGACATATAACTGCTCATGCTGTTTGATGTTCCCAGCTTTTTGTTCAGTGTACTGTACAGGTTATTTGCCAGCTGTGAAAAGAATTTAATGACCGTATCCGAATCATTGGCAATGGCGGCTTTTAATTTATCTGTATTACCTTTTGATGTTGAATCGTCTTCATCACCATCAATGTGATATACACCCTTTTCATTTGTTGATGTTGAGAAGTAACTTCCTGTAGAAATACCAAAATCCGAAAGATTATAAGTTTTTCCATCAATTGTAATTCCTGCAAGCATTGAATTTTTCATAGAAGAAACCACGCTGCTTAATGTTCCATCATTACGAAGCAGGGAATCCTTAATCTTTGTTTCCCACTTTTCGACCTCATCATCAGACATGGACTCTTTTTCATCATCTGTCAATGGTTCATAGCCCTTTGCACTTTCCGCATTATAAGCAGTATCTAACGTCTTAATCAGTTCATTATACTCTGAGAGCATATCTTTAATCGTATCATAGATACCATCGACATCTGTGTCTGTCGTAATCGTTACCGCTTCGTTGCCTGTCAGTGCTGTTGCCTGAATCGTTAAACCATTGATTGAGAAGTTATTGGTCGTATTTTCAAATACTGCACCATTAAGTTCAATCTGTGCATTGCTTCCGGCAATACGGACTGCTGATGTTGTATCTGTTGATGACGAGGTGGACAGTCCGAGCAATTCTTTCTGAGAATCTGTAGCTGTACCTGCTGTATATGCATTGTAGGCTTCTACCATGCTCACAGCATACTCATACTGCGTGGTAGCTGCTGCCTGATAGCCTGTTGCCAGTGAATTGCTGCCTGTGATTGCATCACTGTAGCTTAACAGAATCTTTCCGTTGGTGCTGTCTACCTGTGCTGCATTGGTGCTGTCTACGCCCGCTTCCGTATAATACTGATTGATTGATGTATTATTCGCCGCAATTGTTTCGTTATTTGATGTAATAGAAGCTTCTGTACTTGTAAGCAATGAATCCACATCACTTGTATATGACACATTGCCATCGTCATCTGTCTTCTGTGTTCTTGTAAATACAAATGTATCATCACTCACTGTTTTAGAAACAGTCTTTACTGCTTCCAATTCTAACTTTTCATCATCCGTAATGGTTCCATCTGTTTTTTTAGCTTCTAACTCTGACTCTCTGTCAGACAAATACTTTCTGGCCTCATCAAGTGTCGTCGGATTATAAATTCCATCACCTGTGCCTGTATAATTTGCCTTTTCAATAAAGCTGTCTACATACTGCTTCTGGTATGCAAGTTTTTTATTCTTTTCTTCCAGTTCTGCATTCGATGTCTTTAACTTCTCAATTGCTGTATTATACTGTTCAATTGTTGCATCATAATTGCTCTTAGCTGTATCAGCAATGTAAGTATTCTTATCCGTGCCTGCAATTGTCTGATATTTTGCAATATCCTTTGCAACTGTATCGGCTGTTGTTGCCTGAAGCTTTAATGCCCCCAAAGCATTCTTACCATTGCTGTTGGCAGCCGTCATTGAAAAATCGTTATCCGCACCGGACGACTTCGAGCTGATAAAGAACCGCTGATTATTCTCATCAAAACTTGCCGTCAGTCCAGCATTTTTTAATTTAACAACAAACTGGCTGATTGTCATATCAGAAGACAAATCAATCGTTGATGTCTTTCCATCTGCTGTCACAGAAATGCTGGCGCCATCCGCAGCAGAACCCATACCCTTCACTTCACTGAGTTTGCTGCTGCCTGTCAGCTTCGTACTGCTGCTTCCACTAATCTTTCCACCTGTCAGATAGCCGGTAGATGCCAGCTGTGTCACCTTTAAGGTCTGTGTTCCGCTGACCGCAGATGTAGAAGCTGATACGGTTGCATAAGATGAATTATTAATCGTTGCTTTCTTTAAATTATACGCACTTGTCAGCTTATTGCTTGCAAGCGTACCCGTGTAAAAGTTCGTAATCTTTGTATTGATACTCTTCCACTTATCCTGCTTCCATGAAAGCTTTGTCTGTGCTTTTTCATAATCTTCTTTTTTAGTACGGTAACCCATAACCAGTGCAGATACTAAAGCTTCTGTATCCAGACCGGACTGCATACCTGATAAACGAATTGGCATATCATCTACCCCTTTCTAAAGTAAAGTACATCTGTACTTATATTCATTACATTTTTTCATCGACAAGAAGTCCTGCCAGTTCGCAGGCTTTTGTAAACATTTTAAGCATTTTCTCAGAAGGAATCTCTTTTAATACTTCTCCTGTTTCCTTGTCTTTAATCTTAATGGTGATCCGGTTCATCGGCTCATAAACACCAAATTCTGCAACAGTATTGCTGTTTAACACCTTGCTGATATCCTTGACATCTGCAAGTGTTGCTTTGCTTTCAGCGTTTTCGGCTGATGCACTGTCCTGTCCAAACGAAAGCTGTACTGCCTGTGCCGCTGTATAATCTGCTGTCTGTGCGCTGCTGCCTGCTGCCTGGACATTTGTCGTTACGGGTGCTGTCGTCTGCACACTCTGTGTTGCTGCCGATGCTTTGTTAATTGATTCTAATCCCACTTTTATCCACCTCCGTGTGATAACGCATACTTTGTTTCCTTGTTCCCCGGCGAATATCCTTTTTCGCCGTTTTTAAACTGCACTATAACCGCAGTTTATCTCATTTCTTATTAGTATTATCGGTTTTTTGGACCTGAATCTTTAGAATAACTTCTTTAATTTTTCCATATCTACAGACTCTGATGCCTCTTTATTGGCTTCCTGTATCTGTGTAAAGACTTCTTTCCGGTAGATTGGAACGGACTTCGGTGCAGAAACACCGATTTTAATCTGGTCGCCCTTGATTTCAAGAATTTTTACTTCAATATTATCATTAATAATGATTGCTTCGTCTTTTTTCCGCGATAATGCCAGCATTTCTACTCACCCGCCTTTTCTTTTCTTTCTTTTAAAAGATTATAAACCGGAAAGCGAACAACATAGTCTTCATTGACTGCAACTGCCTGAACTGCTTTCATCGTCGCCGTATTAATAATAATCGGCGCTTTTAAATTACAGGTCATCTTTGTAAGATCTGACGGTACTGTCATCGTAACAAATATCATCAGATCATCACTTTTTACATTTTCTCCCAGTTTATAAACAAGTTCATCTTCAACATCCGGTGCATATTCATCCACAATATATTCCGGCTTAATAATCGGCAGTGCCAGTGCCTGCTCATCTAACGACTGCAGCCACATAATTGGTTTTTCTTTCTTATCTTCTGTTTCATATACAATTGCAAACCGGCTGCAGTCCTCAAACCCAATCAGCCCTTTTTCAAATGTAATCACTTTGGCAGCATCAATTTCCACTGTGCCAAACCATTTTGTATTAATCTGCATATTTTACTCCATTTCTGAGCGACTTGTTGCGAAGAGGCGATGAGAAATTCGCGTAGGCGATTTCTCATCTGCCATAATGGCTATTTGTTTTCGCTCAGAAACAAATAGCCGTGTGAAACATATGCTATCAAGCATATTTTTTGCATTTCTCCATTTTCTAATAAAGACTGCCTGCGCACGTCCTCACAAGCAGTCTTTTATTTTGCTTTTATTTTTATCCTAAGAAATCTAACAGTGTCTGCTGTACAACTTTACTTGCCGCCTGAAGCGAAGCATTGTATACAAGCTGGGCGGATGTGTAGCTTACCACAACATCTTCCAAATCAATATCTTCATTGGCAGACTTGCTTTCCGTAACGTTGGTAAACTGTTCGGTCAGTCTTCCCTTAGTCAGTTCCAGTCTTGTAAGTCTGTTACCGACATCTGCATTGGCAAGGGAAATCGTCTGCTTATAGCCCTGCATCTGTGAAATGCCGCTTTCAAATGCCTTTGTCATTTCATCTTCTGCCAGTGTCTTCTGCTTATTTAAGCCATTCAGCATAGAATTTAACTTTTTCTGTGAATCCTCATCGCTGTACTGACTTTCCTTTAACATGCCCTCAACCTGTGAGATCTGGCTTTCTAAATCGAGTACATTCTGAACGGATGTCACAAGATCATCAATATCTCTTCCGAGGTTGATATCGAATGCTTCGTTGGCCTCTGTATTAATCTTAATCTTCTGTGCATAGTTGATGTTATATTCTACATCTTCTCTTACCTTATCATAGACGATTCCTGTCTTATTATCCACACAGTCATAGTACATGGTAGGATTCAAATCATCTTTAACGAAGTTATTCTTCTGATACGTAAATGAAAAGCTGTCTGAGGTGTAAACCTGCTTATAAACATTTTCACCCAGCAGCACTTCGCCTGTTGTCGCATTAAAGGCAATTTCATTATCACCCGGAATGTAGTTTTTATCCGTTGTATTTGTAAATGTCAGTGCAGTACCGGTAGAATCTGTAATGCTGTACTGTCCGTTGGCATCCGGATTGACCGTTGTTGTCGTTGTAATCGGGTTGCCGTCTGCGTCCAGCTGCTTGTTACCATTGCCATCTAACTGATACGTTGTAACGGTTGCCGTGCCATCTGCGGCAAAGCTGATATCTGTATTGTTATAGCTTAAGCTATATCCGGTGTTTTTCACATCTGAATAGCCAAGGCGCAGTCTGTAGACACTTTCCACATTTGGCATCACAGCATTGCCATCTGTATCGTAAGATACATTGAGATTTAAAATATCTGCATTGCTGTACGCATTGGTATAGACGGTCTTGCTTGAAATATCATCTCTGCCAAACTTCTGTGTAATCGTATAATCTGCTTCAGCTGCCAGTGCATCGGACTGATAGGTCAGTGTCGTATCCGTCTTATAACCGGTAAATACGTAACGTCCGGCGTAATCTACATTTCCTTCATCGTAGAAAGTCTTTTTTAAAGCCTTTAAGCTTTCTGCAATCGTATTTCTCTGTTCTGATGCATAAGAATCGGATGAACCCTGATTGCAGTATTCATACAGCTTATTAATAACAGATTCGCCCTGTGTCAGCGCGCCCTGTGTTGTTGAAAGCCACTGCTGTGCATCTGGGATATTTTTCTTTAAATACTGTGTTACTTCATTTAAGCTGGCACGAAGACGTAACGCACGAATGGCAATAATCGGGTCTTCTGACGGCTTATTAATCTTTTTTTGTGTAGACAGCTGGGTATCCAGTGTATTAACCTGTTTTTTATTCACCTGGATATTTGCCATACTGCTGTTAATCATCATCTGATTTGTAATTCTCATATCTTCTCCAATCCGGAATGAAACCTAATCATTAAAACTTATAGTCCTGTTCCATTAATCAGCTTGTCATAAATTTCGTTCATGACAGACATCATCTTTGAATTTAAGTTATATGCCTGCTGGAATTTCATCATATCCATCGCTTCTTCATCGGTATCAACACCCATGATTGATAAGCGCTGATTCTGAATTGTTGTGCGCAGGTTGTTGTAATTATCTAACATATTCGTCGCATTGCTTGAATCAATGGACATATCACTGACCATACTTTCAAGGAAGTAAGCGCCTGTACCACCGTCAAAAATCTTTTCGCTCTGAAGCTTTCTTAACTGTTCCATAATATCCGCTTCTGCCTGTCCGGTCGCCGCAGAACTTCTTGTTGCAAGCTTATCGGCATCTTTAACCAGTTCTGGGTTGACTGTAATGTTTAAAGCCGTCATCGTATCTGTGTTTGTCTGTGTTACAAACAATGAAATGCCGTGCTGTGTTCCGTCTGATGTCAGACCACTCTTTAAAACGTTATTAACCGATTCCGACAATGTGGAAATGAACTGGTTTAACTGGGACTGGTAATACGGAATCCCCTTAAAATCTGTATTCTGTTCATTTCTTAATACAGATTCCAATACTTTGTTACCGTCTGAATCCAGAATGTAATCGCCGTTCTCATCTACTTTGTACTGTTCAAACTCACCATTACAGCCGTCACGGATATCTACCAGTGCCTTCATCTGTCCGCCAAGAGACGGGCTGTAAAGATTGAAGTTTTGTCCGCTCTCCCACTTTACATCATATAAAGCGGCAGCATCGGAAGCATTTCTCTTATCTGCTCTGGCTTCTGTATAAAGCTTATTGTAATCGTATCCTGCAACCAGTGTCTGTCCGTTAATGGATACCCTGAAATCTGTCAGACCGTTTCCGATGTCTTCTTCATTGATGCTGACATTGACAATCTGTGCCAGATCATCAATCAGCGCATTTCTCTTATCTCTTAAATCATTTGCATCGCCGTAGTTGGCTTCAATCTGATTAATCTGTCTGTTTAAAGAAGCGATGTTTTGTGCATAGGAATTAATCTGCTCTACCGCATCCTTGATTTCGTTATTTGCATCTTCCTGAATCTTTCTAAGATTCGTAGACAATGTATTAAAATACTGCGCCATGCTCGCTGCATTGTTAATCAGCTGATTCTTTGTCGAAGCCTCGCCCGGTGCTTTAATAACTTCTTCTACCGATGTAAAGAACTTCTGATATTCCTTACAGTAACCGTTCAGATTCCATTCATCAAAGAAATCTTCAATCTGATCCATATAATTTTCTTTTGCTTCATATTCACCATAATTTGCCTGATTGTTACGGTATTTTTCATCGTAATAGCTGTCACGCAGCTGGCTGACACCTGTTACTTTAACACCGGCACCGAGCATACCGTAGGTCGAGAACGTACGTAATGCCTGTGCAGCTTCTGTGGATGCCTGCTGTTTTGAATATCCCTTTGTATTAATATTGGATACGTTATGTCCCGTAACATTCAGCGATGTGGATGCTGCCTGCAGACCGCTGTATGATATTGTTAATCCAAAAAATGTTGATGCCATATTTTCCTCATTTCCGGGCGGTTTTATTACCGGGCAGCATCCGCTGCCATGGTCATCTGCTTTCGCCCCGGTGCAGATAACTGTTTAAACTTCATTTTATGCATTTCCAAGTGAAACGATTAAGCTTTCTAACATATCGCTGACAACATTAATATACCGTGATGCTGCATTGTATGCCTGCTGGAACTTAATCATCTTTTCAAGTTCTTCATCAGAAGATACACCCTGCAACTGTAAACGCTGGTTATCATATCCGTTTACCATGGTTTCCTGATTGCCCACGTAATTGTCAAGCACACGACCCATCGTTGCGTATTCACTGATGAAATTTGTATAATATGTATTAAAATCTGACTTTGCATAGACCTCAGGATTTAAAGAAGCAAATTTGTTCTCCCACATATCCACCAGTTCCTGTGCTTTATCAAAATCTTCTTTTCCCTGTTTCGTCGTCAGTGCAATCTTACCGACATTCTGTGCAACTTCCTCGTTCATCTCAAGGCTGCCGATCGTATAGTAAGACTGGTTGCCCTTCACATCCAGATTGTTTCTGACATAAATCGTACCACCGTTCGCATCGGTTGTCACGATATAACGCTTGGTATTGGTACGGGAAATCAATTCCTCACCGATGGTCTTATCATCGTCCATACCATAATCTGTCTTATCCATGTCCAAAACAGAATATACATAAGAATCTACCTGTTCTTTCTGTGTCAGTGTTTCATCTGTAAAAAGGGCTTCCTCCGATGTGTAACTGTATGTTCCGTCACCATTGTCCGTTCCCTGTACTGCCTGTCCGTGTCTTGTATACAGAACTGCATTGGATGATGCTTTATATGTATACTTCGCTGCGGCAATTTCATTGCCTTCACTGTCTGTCAGCGGTGCATCCAGCGTAATTTCTTTTTCAGGACATAAAACATCATTGATGGACTCCACAATCCCGTTTACCAGCTTATCCAGCCCTGCCATCGCACTTAAAATAGCAGACGGTTCAATGTATGTATTGTAATAATCCTGCTTTTCCTGATATGCGGCATTGGCTGCATCGTATGCTGCCTGTCCTTCTGCCGTTGTCAGGTCATAATCACTCTCATCCGGCTTTACCGGTACATCGGAAGCCTTGACATTGACACTTCCCCGCGCAATAATTGCACCTTTTAATGAACCCATATCATTTTTACTGCCATTTGAAATCGGCTGTGTAATGTCAAATACATCCTTTTCAAAGGAAGGCCAGGTTGGAATCAGCAGCGAATTACTGTCCATGGTTCTTGTGGACATCTCTGTCACATTATTCTCATTGACAAACGGAATGCCTTCGCATGTGACGATGACACGTCCGTTTGCTTCTTCATAATAAGACATCTTAATATATCCACTAAGTTCATCGAGTGCATTATCACGCTGGTCACGTAAATCGTTGGCATATTCGCCCGAACCGGATTCAATTCCCTGAATCTGCTTGTTTAATGCAAAAATGGTCTGCCCCAGTTCATTAATCCGGTTTACGGAATTCTGTACTTCGGTATTCAGCGTTGTCTGATAGTCTTTTAAACTCTCATAGATTTTATTGGATCTGTTTACAAATGCTGATGTATACTGAATTAAAGAGGATCGTGCAACGGTGCTTTCAGGATTCTTGCTTAATTCATTCACTGCGGAATATAAATTTTTCAAGCAGTCCTGATAGGTAACACCCTGCATTTCACCAAAAAGATCTTCTACTTCTTCTACGGCTTTTAAGTTGCTTTCATAGTAACCTAATCTGCCGTTTTCTGTCCGATACGCTCTGTCGATAAACGTATCGCGGATTCTGCGGATTTCACTGACGGAAACACCGAGTCCGTATTTATCAATTGTATTACTTCTCGTACCAACAGTCAGATACGTCATATCTTCAAACGTAATCTGCTGTCTTGTATACCCCTCTGTATTAATGTTGGCGAGGTTATGTGCTGTTGTATTTAAAGCTGTCTGCGCGCTGTGCAGGCCGGAAACGCCAATATACAGACTTCCCATTCCGTTTGCCATTGTTTCTCCATTTCTGCCCTCATCTGCTTATCCTTAAGCCGGCTGTCCTCCCCTCCGTGGGAAAACCTGTATAAAGTATAAAATTAAATATTACTGTCTTGCATCAAAGCCGCTGACGGTCTGGATTCTCTCCTCGTCATAAGCGTTTTTACTGTAGTTTCCTGTCTGTGGCGTAAGCACTGCATTTTTTGCAATGTTAAGTTCAAACTCAACCATATCCAGTGATTCTTTTGTCAGTAATTTATTATTCTCGTTGATTTTCATCAACTCATTTAATGTCTTTTTAAGCTGTGCATTAACTGCCGCAAGTGCATCATGCTCTTTAGGCTGCTTCTTTAGCACTTCTAAAATATCTTCTAATTTAATGTCTGTTCTTCTTAAATTGAGTACATTGCAGATATCATCTACATTTTCCATACGCTGCTGTTCCAGTTTGTTAATGGCATCAATACGTGCCTGTTCCTGAACCAGAATATCCTGTAACCGCTCAATATCCGCACCGACAATTGCCTTTGTCTTGTTATTGGATAACTCCAGCAGTTTTTTATACTCTGCATCTTCCTGTCCAAGTACATCAATAAGTGTATCAATTAAACTTGCCATGAAAGAATCTCCTTAAAATGTTAATGTTGCAATATTCTCAAGCATCTTACCGGCAACTTCCTGCGCACTCACACGATATGTTCCTGCCTCCATTGCCGCTTTTATCTGTGCAACCTTGTCTTCTCTTACTTCCGATGTCCGGCTTACTGCCTCTTTTGCTGTCTGATAATCCTTTGCTGTTCTTGAAATTTCCAGTTTATCACTATATGAAGCAGTACTGCCTCCCTTCTTTGCAGAAGAAGCTGCCCCACTCTGATAAATCCGGTTCACAGCACTGTATGCCTCTACACGCATTGCTGACCGCCTCTCTTTCCGTTTAAACTCTTTTCCTATTCTCATTAAAATGGTTTCAGAAATATTATCGGTACTTTCGGCATATTCCTTAACCTGTTTTTACAATTTTTAAATACAAAAAAAGAAAGAATCGCCCGGAATTCTGTATATATCCTGAGTAATTCTTTCTTTATGCTCTGTAATATAGAATCTGTTATTTATCAAGGAATCTCATTCTTGCATTGTCACGATCCCTGCCTGTCCTTGGTGCCGCTGCCGGTGCCTTATACAGATTATCCAGCTTGTTTGCCATCGTTCCTTTGCACTTATCACAGTAACGCCCTGTCTTAATCGTTGCACCACAGCACTCACACTGCAGTCCGATCGGTGAATCATCCGCAAAGCAAAGACGTTCTTCACGCACCCACTGTTCAATCTGCTTGGTGCTGACTTCAAATTTATCTGAAATCTCTGAAATACTTGCAACTTTGTTGTCGCGGATATATTCCTTAATTTCCATAAACTTGTCTTCCAGCTGTTTAATGCAGCTCGGGCATAAATTACGGTAACTGCCGCCTATATAATTATATAATTTCCCACATTGTCTGCAATTTCTAACATCCATAACCAATTCTCCCCTTCTGCCGTTCCCGGCATTTTCTTAAAATCCTTTCCCCGCACACAAACATAAAAAATATACTTTCTGTGCGCCCTTTTGATATAAAATTTTTGCGCAGCTGTCTATCGTTGCTCCTGTTGTATAAATATCATCAACAAGTAAAATTTTTTTATATTTTACTACATTTTCTTTTACAAGGAAAGCCCTTTCTACATTTTTTCTTCTTTCCTCATCATTTAATTCTTTCATTGGAGTTGTTTTTCTGGTACGGACCAGGATTTCCGAAGCACAGATCAGATTCAGATTTTTAGAAAGCTCGCGCGCAATCAGTTCTGCCTGATTGTATCCGCGTTTTCTTTGTTTGGCTGCATACATCGGTACGGGAAGCACAAGATCAATATCCCATTTTCCAATGAGTGCACCGCACTGCTGCGCCGCCTGCCTGCCGTAAAATGCCGCATATTCTCTTTTATCATGATACTTGAATTGGTAAATGGACTGTTTAATGCCGTCCGTATAGGCAAAGACCGCCACACCGCGTTCATAAAAATGGCGTTTCACCGTACAGTCATAGCAAAACTGCTGCGTATCCGTCTTTTTTAACGGTTTGCCGCACTTCATGCAGCGCGGTTCGCCGATATATTCAAGTCTGTTGTCACAATCCGGACAGATTTGTCTTCGTCTGCCCTTTTCAAACCCCAGAACCCCGCCGCAGACCGGACACGCCGGCGGAAACACTATATCCGTCAGTTCTTTGATGCCGGTCTGTGCAAGCTGCTGTATATATTCTTTTAAGTTCTGCGTGTTATTCCGCTTGTTTTTTCCCTGTTTCATTTTCCCCTCTATTTCACAAACGTTCCAATTCTAAATGATGCACAAACTGAATTCATTTCTGAGGAATCTTTGATTTAAAGATTATCCATTTCCTGAATCCGCAGGTCCAGTGAAGAATATCGTTTCTGCTCCGATTCATTTGCCGCCATTTCATGAAAGCAGTCTTCCAGTCCTACCATGCAGACACAGGTTCTCGCCCTTGTCACTGCCGTGTATAAGAGATTGCGGTTCATCAGCATACGCGGTCCCGGAAACATCGGAATCAGCACCGCCGGATATTCACTGCCCTGCGATTTGTGAATTGTAATCGCATATGCCAGCTCCAGTTCATCCAACTGTGTAAAATCATAGTATACAAAACGGTCGTCTTCAAACCGCACCAGCATCTGTTCCGAAAAGAAGTTGATGTCTTCTATCACACCGGTGTCCCCATTGAAAATGCCGTTGCCGCGGTCATAGGTAACGCCATACCGGCTTTTGCGCTCCCACTCCAGCTGATAGTTATTTTTTATCTGCATGACCTTATCGCCCACGCGGTAAATGGTATCCCCGACTTCTTTTTCCATTTTGTCTGCGGACGGCGGATTTAAGTACTGCTGCATAATCCGGTTTAACCGCTGTGCCCCGACTGCGGATTTTCTGGTTGGTGTCAGAATCTGGATGTCTTTGCGGTCCGCATGGACATAATCCGGCAGTTTTTCTTTAATCAGTGTACACATCGCCGCAATAATGGCATCGGGATTGTTCCGTTTGACAAACAAAAAGTCTTTGCTGTATTTGTTGAGTGTTACCGGTTCGCCTTTATTAATCTTATGCGCGTTCATGATGATTTCGCTCTCTGCCGCCTGTCTGAAAATCTTTTCCAGCTTCACGACTTCAAAGCAGCCCGAATGGATAATATCCTTTAACACATTTCCCGGTCCGACACTCGGTAACTGGTCCACATCGCCCACAAGAATCAGACGTGTTCCGACAGCTATTGCCTTTAGCAGTGAGTTCATAATAGATACGTCCACCATGGACATTTCATCTACAATAATGACATCTGTTTCCAGCGGATTGTCTTCATTTCTTTCAAAATGCATGCCTGTGTTCTGTGAATCGGATGCACTGCCGCAGATTTCAAGCAGTCTGTGAATTGTCTGCGCTTCATATCCGCTTGTTTCTGCCATCCGCTTTGCCGCACGGCCCGTCGGCGCTGCCAGACGGATTTCCAGACCTTCCATTTCAAAATATTTAATAATGGTATTAATAGTTGTTGTCTTTCCCGTTCCCGGTCCGCCCGTAATAACCATCAATCCATTTAAAACAGCCTTATGAACCGCCTGTTTCTGGATATCATCAAGAATTATGTCGTTTTTTTCTTCGATTTGCGCGATTCTCTGGCCGATTTCCGCTTCATCCTGCGAATACGGGATATTCAGTTCGATCAAATGCTTGGCAATAGAAGCCTCCATATAATAATACATCGAAGCATAAATGCACTTTTCGCCAGACGCATTTTCACGGACAACAATTTTTTTATCAATTGCCATATCCATGATATGGCGCTCCATATCACGAATATCTATTAACAGCAGCGCTGTAACCCCCTGCTCTAATTCTGTCCACGGCAGATAGATGTGTCCCTGTCCTGCCGCCTGTGTCAATACATACAAAATCCCACTGCGGATTCTGAAATCCGAATCTACTTTAATGCCGGCCTTTGCCGCAATTTCATCAGCCGTTTTAAATCCGATGCCGTCAATATCGTCTGCAAGTCTGTAAGGATTCTGCTTAATAATTGTATATATTTCCTGTCCGTATCTGGAATAAATTTTACCCGCAATTCCCATGCTGATGCCATAGTCCTGTAAAAACATCATGGCTTTACGCATGTCGCGTTTATCGACAAGCTGAGCTGCGATATCCATCGCTTTTGTAAGACTGATGCCTTTAATCTCCGCAAGACGTTCCGGTTCTTCTTCCATAATGCGGAAGGTGTCATCCCCGAACTCTTTTACAATCCTCTCAGCCATTTTTTCACCAATGCCTTTGATAGCACCGGATGCAAGATAACGTCTGACCGACTTGGTGTCGTCCGGCGCTTTGAATTCATAAGATTTAATAGAAAACTGCATATCATAGGACGGATGTTTGACAAATCCTCCATTTGCAGCAATAAATTCACCTGCGTTGATGTAACTGAATACACCAACGCAGGTAATCTCTTCACCTTTATAAACCACGTTGAAAACGGTATAGCCGTTGTCTTCATTGCGGTATATGATATTTTCTACAAAGCCTTCAATATATTCTGCTTCGTAATCTAAATTACTCCTCAATTCCGTAATTCCTCTTCATCTGATTATAAAGGGTCTGTGCCAGTCCCAGTCCGCTGCCGTTTTCTGTACTGCACAGTGCTTCAGACAGCTTTGACACCATCTGGTCACCAAAATAGCTGGACATGGTACTCATTCCGGAATCACTGCTGTCAGAAGACAGTCCAAAAATAGAAGCATAGCTGTTATCATCATCACTGCTGTCTACTTTTGCCATTTTAAGCATGGATTTTACCATCTGTTCTGCAAAATATTCTTCAAAATCCTTGCAGACTTCCATGAGTTCATCGCTGGAAGATGTAGATAAATCCTTATTATTTAATGTGCTTTCAAGCGCACTTGTTGTTGAATTGGTATAGGTACCGTTTAAATATGACGAATTTAATCCGCTGATTGTATCGCTCATATGTACACCTTTCCTCCCCGGCATTAAACTGCCGCACCGCTGCTTTTACTTATCGCTTCAGATTGTTTGCCTGCTCCATCATCGTATCGGATGTGGTAATTGCCTTTGAGCATAATTCATAGGCTCTCTGCGCTGTAATCAGATTTACCATTTCTGTTGCTACATTGACATTAGAAGCTTCCAGATATCCCTGCTTTAAAGTACTCTTTTTGCCTACCTCATCGATATCTTCATTTAATGCAATACCGGATGCTTCCGTTTCCATTAAAAGAGAATCTCCTGTCTTATCAAGACCTGCCGGATTGGCAAACTGGAATAATCCAATCTTTAAACCGATTGCCGTCGGATTGTTGTTATTTTCTTCACTTGGATATAATAAATTACCGTCGCCGTCTACTGTAATCTTTGTCGGGTCATATTCCGGTCCCAGCACCAGTTCATTACCGTCTGAGCTTAATACCGGAAGACCTTCTGATGTACAAAGCATATAGCCTTCTGTTGCAATTGAGAATCCAAAGTTACCGTTTCTTGTGTAATAAGTCTGTCCATCTTCACCGACTACACCGAAAAAGCCGTTTCCTACGATTGCAAAATCCGTGTCACTATCTGTTTTGTTGACAGAACCCTGTACATACTGTGATGTTACAGCAGATACTCTTGAACCCAAACCAACCTGTGCATTAACCGGCTTTGTTTCACCGTTTGCAGATGTGGTCTTTGCCTGTAACTGCTGATATAAAAGGGATTTAAAATGTGTTGTTTCCATCTTGTATCCTGTTGTATTTACATTTGCAAGATTATTGGAAATCGTATCTACATTTGTCTGCTGTGACGTCATGCCTGCTGCTGCCGTCCATAATGATCTTACCATATTCTTCTCCATTCCGTAATCAATACCGGTGATTTTACCGGCAGCTTACTACCATAATATTAATGTCTTTTAGCCCGGACCTTATTATAATTCTGACATTGTCACCATTTTGCCAAGCATTTCATCAATTGCCTGGATGACTTTCTGTCCGCTTTCATACTCTCTTGCAACCGCAATCATGTCCACCATTTCTGATACGACATTAATATTAGAAGCTTCTAAGTAGCCCTGCTGTACGGTTGCCGTACAATCCTGTTCGGTTGCACCATCCACCGCACGGTACAGATTTTCACCGTATTCTTCCAGATAGTTATAATCTTCAAAATCAACCAAGGCAAATGTATCTACATACTGTCCGTCTGCAAAAATATTTCCCTGTGAATCAACAGATAATTCATTCAAATCTGTCGGAAGCTGGATTCTTCCGCCTTCACCTAAAATATAATCGCCGTCTTTTGTCACAAGATAGCCTTCTGAATTCATCTGAAATGCGCCATCTCTGGAATACATTGTGCTTGTTACACCGTTCTTATTGGTGAACTCTACCGAGAAAAAGCCCTGTCCTGCCAGTGCAAAATCATAGGTGTTGTTCGTTGCCTGTAACGAACCCTGCTCCCAGTTTCTGTATGTTTCCCCAATCTTTGCACCCAGACTGACTGAACCGATATTCTGGTTTAAATGTCCGACTGTTGCATCTTTAATCTTGATGGCATACATGGAATCAAATGCCTGTGTTGTACAGCCCTCTGCTTTAAAACCTGTCGTTGTTGCATTTGCAAGGTTGTTGGAAATCACATCCAGTCTTTTCTGGGAATTCACCATTCCTGTGTACCCTGTGTAAAGCCCCTTTACCATTTCTTTCCTCCTCCGCTCACTTCTTATTTTGCTGATAATTATTTATCATCTCTGTATCCTGCAAGGAATTCAATAAACTTACCGGTTCCGATTGCAACTGCTGTCATCGGGTCTTCGGCTGTCATTGTATGGATTCCTGTCTTTGATTCAATCAGTTCTTCAAGTCCCTGCAGCAGGCTTCCGCCGCCTGTCAGGACAATTCCTCTGTCTGCAATATCGGAAGCTAATTCCGGTGGTGTCTTTTCCAGTACACTGTGTACGGCTTCAACAATCTGGGATGTTGCTTCTTTTAATGCTTCCTGTGTTTCTTCTGACGTTACCTCAACCGTCTTTGGAAGACCTGTTACAAGGTTTCGACCTCTTACGTTCATTGTTGCAATCTCAGTTCTCGGATAAGCTGAGCCGACTTTTATCTTAATATCTTCCGCAGTTCTTTCACCAATCAGAAGATTGTGTTTCTTTCTCATATATCGGACGATTGCTTCATCAAAATCATCACCGGCAATCTTAATGGAGGTGCTGACTACTGTACCGCCTAAAGAAATAACCGCGATATCTGTTGTACCACCACCGATATCAACAATCATGTTACCGCACGGTCTTGAGATATCAATACCTGCACCGATGGCAGCTGCAATCGGTTCTTCGATAATTGCTACTTCTCTTGCGCCAGCCTGAAGTGTTGCATCTTCTACAGCTTTCTTTTCTACTTCTGTAACACCTGACGGTACACAGACACTGATTCTTGGCTTCTTTAACATTCTCTTGCCGATGGCTTTCTGAATGAAGTACTTTAACATTTTTTCAGTTACTCTGTAATCAGAAATAACACCCTGTCTTAACGGTCTTACCGCTACGATATTACCCGGTGTTCTTCCTAACATCAGACGTGCTTCCTCACCGATTGCCTTAATCTTGTTGGTGTCTCTGTCAAATGCTACTACGGACGGCTCTTTTAAAACAACACCCTTTCCCTTTATATAAACCAAAATACTGGCTGTACCCAAATCTACTCCGATATCGGTTGATAACATATGAATCCCCTTTCCGATGTTCTTCATTCTATCTATGTTCGTTTTTCTTATTTTCTTCATTTCTATATATATGTAGACAGTATAACGCAGTCTAAACATACATCGTAGAATACCATTATATACAACATTTTGAAAATTTAAAAGAGCTAAATGAAATTTTTTTTATTTTTTCCTATTAAAATATTCTTTAAATTCATCTAATGCTTCGCCAAACTTATTAGACGTTGCGGACGGGAAGCTGTTTAACATGGAATTTTTGAATTTGCCGACCTTTTCCTTTGCCGCATCCAGTTCCAGTCTTAAGCGTTCCGCACGTGCTTCCTGCATACTGAAAAATTCACGGCTTCTTTCATTATTCTTATCCGTAAATACTTCTTTTGCATCGTTTAAACGCTCTGTCAGTTCTGACAGTTCATTTTTAATTCTTGTTTCATACGTGAGCAGCTTCTGGAAATCCAGCGCCTTTTTAAACGCATCAACCGTATCCACGGATGCCACCGCAATGATAAAAAATAATCCAACTCTTAATATATTTGCCGGAACGGAAGCCACCAGTGCCGCAACCGGAATATGCACAAAACAGACCAGCAATACCGTCAGCACGCCCCAGAATAAGGATGAGGTCAGACAGATATAGCCGTGAATCTGAAACTTTTTATTGCTGTAATCCCAGTAGCGCATGTTAAACATCATTTCCATCAGTACCCCTGTGACATATTCCAGCGCCGTTGCACCGATTGTACCACAGATGTATACTAAAACATAATTATCCTTTGCCCAAAGTGTTGATAACAGCATGATTACCGCTCCCGAACCGTACAGTGGCAGCATCGGACCTTTTAAAAAGCCTCTGTTTGTCAGTTTGCGCTTGTTAAAGGATACAATGGCGGATTCAATGCACCACCCTAAAAAGCTGTAAATAAAAAAGAATGCAATCCACTCTGTAATACTATAATTTTCAATCATACAATTCCTCATTTCTTCATTTTTAAATGCATTTCTATCAAATTTATACAGGATACGGCGAGGCGTACTCCGTAAATACAGTTTCACATCTGCCCTGCGGCAGCTTACTTTTTCTTAAAAAACAGACTTTATTTAAAAACAGTATAAGCCGACAATGGATGGTTTGTCCATAGCCGGCTTATATCTTCCCTCTGGCTTTCTTTATTCTTCCAGAATTTCCCGTTGTTTATTCCTGGATTTCAGGATATTTTACAAATACATTTTTAATGCATCTACACGGTCAAGTTTTTCCCATGGCAGATTCAGGTCGTTGCGGCCGAAATGTCCATAGCTTGCTGTCTGCTTGTAGATCGGTCTTCTTAAATCAAGCATCTTGATAATACCTGACGGTCTTAAATCGAAGTTTTCACGGATGATTTCTACAATCTTATCTTCGCTTAACTTCCCTGTTCCGAATGTTTCCACGCGGATAGATGTCGGCAGTGCAACACCGATCGCATAAGATAACTGGATTTCACATCTGTCTGCAATACCTGCGGCAACGAGGTTCTTTGCTACATATCTTGCGGCATATGCTGCGGAACGGTCTACCTTTGTGCAGTCCTTACCTGAAAATGCACCGCCACCGTGTCTTGCAACACCACCGTAAGTATCAACGATAATCTTACGACCTGTCAGACCGCTGTCACCGTTTGGTCCGCCGATTACGAAACGTCCTGTCGGATTGATATAAATTTTCGTGTCATCATCTACCATACTGTTGTCTACAATGGCATCAATAACATACTTCTTGATATCTGTATGAATCTGTTCCTGTGAAACTTCCGGTGCATGCTGTGAAGATACAACGATGGCATCCAGTCTTACAGGCTTGTTGTTTTCATCATATTCCACTGTAACCTGTGTCTTTCCGTCCGGTCTTAAATAAGACAGTGTACCGTCTTTTCTGACCTTTGTCAGCTGTCTTGCAAGCTTCTGTGCAAGTGCTGCGGAATATGGCATATATTCTTCTGTTTCATTGGTTGCATAGCCAAACATCATACCCTGATCGCCTGCACCAATGTCATCTGCATCCGGATCAATGCCTTCTTTTGCTTCAAGTGCCTTGTCAACACCCATTGCAATATCCGGTGACTGCTTGTCAAGTGCCACCATAACGGCACAGGTATTACCATCGAAGCCTTTTTCAGAGCTGTCATAGCCGATTTCTACTACGGTATCTCTTACGATCTGTGTAATATCTACATTGGCCTTTGTTGTAATTTCACCCATAACCATCACAAATCCTGTATTGGTTAATGTTTCACAGGCAACTCTTGAATATGGGTCCTGTGCATATAATGCATCCAGTACTGCATCAGAAACCTGATCGCAGATTTTGTCCGGATGTCCTTCTGTTACTGATTCTGAAGTAAATAATCTTTTCTCCATGAATTCTTTCTTCCTTTCTTTCCTCGGGCTTTTTATGTCCCTGTAAACTGTTAAACGCTGCTTCTGGTACTTCTCCTGAAACTGAAAAACGAGCCCCTCAGACAGGACTCGTAATCTATGTAAGATCCGTAATCCTCTTATTGTTCGACCTGCCGCAAAAGCAGGATAGTCGCTCAGGTTGGCACCTTCCATATCTTACCATATGGGGTTGCCGGGCTTCATCGATCCTATGTATCTCCACCGCTCTAAATAAGGGACATCTTAAATTATTCAGTTAATCATTCATACGTATGTATATTACACAATCTATGGGCATTGGTCAAGTACTTTTTATTGACTTTTTATCCCCTCAACCATATAATGAAGCTACCGGAACATTTATACTTTTGCAAAGGAGATTTCAAGGATGAGCGACAATACACAGGAGAAAAATATTTTTATTTTTGATGCCGCTGAAGGCATGGTTTTATCACAGGATATCATGACTTCCACCGGTCATCTTATTGCTGCAAAAGATACCGTTTTGACTTTAGATATGATTGCAAAAATCTCTGAGTACAATGTCTTAAAAATTAATGTATATGAGGAAGCTGCCGCACAGCCTGAGCAGCCGGAAGTTCTGGAACAGATGACTTACTATGAAAAAATTAAGCAGAGCCAGAATTTCGAACATTTTAACGAAACTTTTATTGATGGTATTAATGATTTGAAGACAGAATTAAATGACATTGTCATTAACCACGAAACAATTGATACGACTGCGCTGTTAAAGAATACCGAAAAAATTCTTGCAGAATATACGAATACTCTCCAGATTTTCGATATGCTCCACTGTATGCGTGATATGGACGATTTAACATATGTCCACTGCATTAATGTTGCCATTATTGCCTCCATTCTTGGAAAATGGCTCGGCTATTCTGAGGAAGATGTAAAGGTGCTGACTTTATGCGGTATTTTACACGATATCGGAAAGCTTTTAGTTCCAAATGAAATTTTAAGCAAACCGGACCGGCTGACCGCTAACGAATATGCCATTATTAAAGAGCATGTCAACTTAGGCTATCAGATTGTAAAGGATGCCGATATTGATGAGCGTGTTAAATCTGCCATTTTACTACACCATGAAAAATGCGACGGCTCCGGATATCCAATGGGTTTAAAGTCAGAAGACATTCCTGATTTTGCAAAGATTATTACAATTGCAGATATCTACGATGCAATGACCTCTTCCCGCATATACAGAAAAGCCCTCTGTCCATTCCACGTTGTACGGGATATGGAACAGGATGCTTTTACAAAATTTGACCCGAAGTTCAGCCTTCCGTTCTTAAAGAATGTCGCCACTTCTTATATCGGAAATAATGTCAAACTTTCTGATGGCCGCACCGGCGAAGTCGTTTTAATTAACGGACATGCCCTGTCACGCCCGATTGTAAAGTGTGAAGGCAATGAATTTGTAGATTTATCAAAAGAACGCAATTTAGAGATTGTTGCAGTATTACAGTAACTTTTCTCCCTAAACAAAACAGGCCGGTACCGTCTGATGCATCAGACGGTACCGGCTCATTTTATATGCTGTTACTGTTCGTGCAGGTATTTTTCGCGCGTTGCCAGTCCGCCGCGGATATGGCGCTCTTTTTTGTTGACATCAAGCACCTTGCGCGCTTCATTTGCAAGCGCCGGATTGATTCGTGTCAGACGCGCCGTCACATCTTTATGTACGGTGCTTTTGCTGACACCGAATTTACGCGCGGTCTGGCGCACGGTTGCTTTGGTTTCGATAATATATTCCGCCGTCTTTACTGCCCGTTCTTCGATATATCCTTTCATGCAATATCCTAAAGTTTGTTTGTATATCCTATTCGGACAACGGAAAATATATGCCTGCTTCTTACAGCCTGCCAGCCACAAAAATGAGGACAGCCACAAAAGAAGTTCTTATTTACAGTTTTGTGAAATATTGTCCTCTACTTTTTGAAGCAATACGAAAAGCTGCTCCGCTTCTTTCTCTGAAAGATTACTGCAATAAATTTTATCCGTTTCTTCAAATATCTGCTGTACCTTTTTTGCTATGTCCGTTCCCTTGTCTGTCAGAGCAATCAGCCATGAACGGCGGCAGTCGGGATTACTTTCCCGTACAAGCAGTCCTGCCTGCTCCATTCGGTCAAGTGTCCTTGACATCGTGGTTACATCTAAAAGGCAGGCATCCGCAAGTTTTTTCTGTGTCATACTGCCTTCAAAAAGCAGTTCTTTTAAAATGCGCGGCTGTCCCTGCCCCACTGTAAGCCCCAATGCGATAAACTGCGGCCGCATTAATCTCTGCCGCAGCACTTCTATCTTAAATAATTCATTCCGAATCTGTTCTTTTTTCATACTTTCCTCTTTTCTATAGATATTTGCGACACCTGCGGCGTAAATATCTGTATGGACGAGTTTACTGGCAATCTACGATAATGGCAATTTGCTTTACCTGAAAGCAAATTGCCGTATGAGCAATCTCTCGCATATGAATTGCCCATACTTCATACTAATCTTCATTCCGCAGGCATTTTAATGCCGTAGGAATCGCGAACTGAATCTATTCAGTTCTGCGATAAAAAGCGGCTTTGTGACGCCTGAGGCACAAAGCGCTGTGTGAAAAATCTTAGATTTAAGGATTTTTCACATTATTCCAATTCAAACTGTCCCGTATACAACCTGTAGTATCTTCCCCGCTGTTCTAACAGTTCCTCATGACTGCCGCGCTCTATGATTTCGCCCTTTTCCAATACCATGATTGCTTTGGAGTTTCGCACGGTTGACAGGCGGTGTGCAATAACAAATACTGTTCTGCCTTCCATAATCGCATCCATGCCCTTTTCAATCAGCCGCTCGGTGCGGGTATCTACAGAACTGGTCGCTTCGTCTAAAATAAGCACCGGCGGTTTGGCAACTGCCGCTCTCGCAATCGCAAGTAACTGGCGCTGTCCCTGCGAAAGATTACTGCCGTCTGCATACAGCATTGTATCATAACCGTCCGGCAGTCTGCGGATAAAGGAGTCCGCATTGGCAATGCGTGCTGCCTCATAAACCTCCTCGTCAGCCGCATCTAACTTGCCGTATCGGATATTGTCCGCAATCGTTCCCGTAAATAAATGCGTATCCTGAATAACCATTGCCAGTGAGCGGCGCAAATCGTCTTTTGCAATCTGCTGAATGTCGATACCGTCATAGGTAATCGTTCCCGACTGGATTTCATAAAAACGGTTAATCAGGTTGACAATCGTTGTTTTTCCCGCACCGGTTGAACCGACAAATGCGATTTTCTGTCCCGGTTTTGCAAAAAGAGAAATGCCGTTTAATACGCGCTTTTTATCGGTGTACCCAAAGACTACATTTTGAAAACGCACATCACCTTTTAATTCAACATAGCGGAAGCCGCCGTTTTCCGGCACTTTCCATGCGTAATCCGGTGTGCTTTGTTCACATTCTGTCAGTGTGCCGTCCGCATTTTTTATAACGTGACATAAATGCACGTTACCTTCGTCCACTTCCGGCTGTTCGTCCATCATGTCAAAAATGCGTTCCGCACCGGAAAGCGCAGACAACAGGAAATTGACCTGCTGGGTAAACTGATTTAACGGCATTGCACTCTGGCGCACATATACCAGATATGCCGAAAGACTTCCCAAATCCATCAGTCCCCGGATTGCAAGCAGGCCGCCCGCGCAGGCAGACACCGCATAATTCAGATAGGAAAGACTGACAATGGTTGGTATCATCATACCGGCAAAGGACAGAGCATTGGTGGACTGCTTTCTGAAATTTTCACTGAGTTCACAAAAACGCGCATAGTCTTTTGCTTCGTGATTGAAGACCTTTTCGACCTTCTGTCCCTCTGCCATTTCCTGTACAAATCCGTTAATTTTGCCGAGTTCCTCCTGCTGCCGGTTAAAATATTTTTTGCTGTGCTTTCCATTTAAGCGGATAACCACAAACATAACAATTAAAAATACCACAACAATCAGCGACAACCGGATACTGAGTACCATCATCATTATCACCGTACCGAAAAGCATCATGAAACTCTGGATAATCATTGCAAAGCTGTTGTTCATCGCTTCCTGTACGGCATCGACATCATTGGTGAAGCGGCTCATTAATTCGCCGTGTGTATGCGCATCAAAATACCGCAGGGGCAGTTTTTGTACATGTGCAAATAAATCGCTTCGGATTTCACGGATGACTTTCTGCGAGGTCTTCACCATTAAACGGTTGTATCCGAGTGTTGCCAGCGCGCCGCACAGATACATCACGCCCATTGCCGCAACAGCACGCACCAGTCCGTTTAAATCTCCCGGAACGATAAAGCGGTTAATGACCGGCTTTAAAAGATATGTTCCCGTAATATTGGCTCCGGCACTGATAAGTACCAGCAGGGCAACCAGCAAAAAGGACCATTTGTGCATGCCTAAATATACCAGCAGATGCCGGATTGTCTTTTTCGTGTCTTTCGGTCTTTTATATCCTACATATTTTGCCATTATAAATCCGCTCCTTCCTTCTGGGATTCGTAAATTTCCTGATAAATGCGGTTGGAAGCAAGCAGGCTTTCATGTGTACCGATACCGCTTACCCTTCCGCCGTCCAAAATAATAATCTGATCCGCATGGCGCACGGAAGATATGCGCTGTGCAATAATAATTTTTGTCATATCAGGCAGTTTCTCTGCAAGTCCTTCGCGGATTCTGCTTTCTGTCGCCGTATCAACCGCGCTGGTTGAATCGTCTAAAATCAGTACCTTCGGCTTCTTTAAAATGGCTCTTGCAATGCAGAGGCGCTGTTTCTGACCGCCGGACACATTGACCCCACCCTGTCCCATTTCGGTCTGATAGCCGTCCGGCATGCGGTCAATAAATTCATCGACACAGGCAATCCGGCAGGCTTCTTCAATTTCCGCCATCGAAGCGTTTTCATCACCCCATTTTAAGTTATCAAGCATTGTTCCAGAAAACAGTGTATTTTTCTGAAGCACCATGGCAATCGCGTCTCTTAAATGCTGCATCGGATAATTTTTCACATCAACGCCGTCCACCTTTACCGTTCCCCGCACGGTATCGTAAAGGCGCGGAATCAGCTGGACAAGCGTGGTTTTTGCCGCACCGGTCTGACCGATAATTCCTACTGTCTGACCGGCTTTAATATGAAATGATACATCGGAAAGCACATATTCTTTTGCTTCTTCCTTATATTTAAACCACACATGGTCAAATTCGATTTCGCCGCGCTCTACGCTGATATCCTTTGCATTTTCATCGGTCAAATCTATTTTTTCATCGATGACCTCAAGGATACGCGCGCCGGATGCCAGAGAACGTGTCATCATTAAAAATACGTTGGACATCATCATCAGTGAATTTAAAATGAGCAGGACGTAGCTTAAAAATCCGGTCAGTTCGCCGATACCGAGCCTGCCCTCATGAATCAGATAACCGCCGAATAACAGCAGGGACAGTATTGTTGCGTACATGACAAACTGCATGGCAGGCATATTTAACACGGCAATGCCAAATGCTTTTTCGGATTCTTTTTTCAGATTCAGATTTGCTTCTTCAAATTTTGCGATTTCATAATCGCCCCGCACATAGGCTTTGACTACACGGACTGCCGTCAGATTTTCCTGAATCGTGCGGTTCATGCGGTCTATCGCAAACTGCATTTTGGAATAGAGCGGACGTACATTTACAATAATGCAAATGAGTAACACGGCAAGTACCGGCAGTGCCACGAAAAATACGAGCGCCAGTGTTGAATTAATGGAAAATGCCACGCCCGTTGCAAAAATCAGCATGACCGGACTTCTGCCAAACGGACGCATACCGGTTGAAACGGCATTCTGAATATTCGTGACATCGCTTGTTAGACGTGTCACAATCGACGATACCCTGAAATGGTCGATATTGGCAAATGAATACGACTGCAATTTTTCGTATTCGGCTTCACGCAGGTTTGCGCCCAGTCCCTGCCCGGCAAGCGCCGCAAAACGGGCGCTTCCGATGCCAAGCACCAGTGCCGCCGCCGCACAGAGTACCATTTGAAATCCTTTTTGATAGATGTATCTTTCATCGCCTGTCGCAACACCGGTGTCAATCAAATCCGCCATAATCATCGGAACCATTAACTCCAGCACCGCTTCCACCGCGATGCAAAACAATGCCAGAAAGGCATATTTCTTATACTGTTTCATATAAGAAAAGATTCTCTTTAACATTTATTGCACCTCCAACTGTTGTATGTGCAACAATTGTAGATTCAAGTTTTTGGAATGTCAAGAGGATTTTTGCAACTTTTCCAACCAAAAATAGCCCTGTTTTTGCAACTTTTCCAACCTTTTTTGAATAAAAAATGCAACTTTTCCAACTTTTTTATAAATTTCATTCTATATATTGTGCATCGCTTTACCCTTTAAAATACAAAAAGATGAAACTCTGCGCTACATTCTTGCAAAGTTTCATCTTTTAATTTCTATACCACTTTCTGTTCACTCCCCGGAGCTGCCACACCTTCCCCGTCCCATGTGCAGGAATAAGCCGAAGTTAAATGGACGAGCGCTGTGGCATTTCCGGTGCAGAATACACCTCTTCACCTTTTTCTGTATTGCAAAGTGACACTGATTTACGGAACAAAATAATGCCTGCTACAAATAAAACCGCAATCATGCCTACACCGGCGTTGATGTTTCCGGTTATCTGCGATACAAGGCTTACAATCGTTGTTCCCATAAATGATGCGCCTTTTCCGCAGATGTCCATCAGTCCGAAATATTCTCCGGACTTTTCGGCAGGAATGATTTTTGTAAAATATGAACGGGACAACGCCTGAATTCCACCCTGAAACATTCCAACCAGTACCGCAAGTATCCAGAACTGAACCTGGCTCTTTAAAAATACGGCAAAGATTGCAATTCCAAGATAAGCAAAGATACACACGGTAATCAGGCGGCAGGTTTCCATTCTGCCGGATAATTTTCCGAAAAGTATTGCGCACGGAAATGCAACCAGCTGCGTAACAAGCAGTGCCAGTAAAAGTCCTGTGCTGTCCAGCCCCAGTGCAGCGCCGTATGCCGTTGCCATGTCGATAATCGTGTATACACCGTCTATGTAAAAGAAAAATGCCAGCAGAAACATAAAAATATGTTTTTCTTTGCGGATATTGCCAAAGGTCTGTCCCAGACGGCAGAAGCTTTCTTTTACCGCGTGTTTCTGCTTTTCCACATAAAATTTCTGTTCATATCCTTTTAACAGCGGAAGCGACATCACAAGCCACCATGCGGCAATAATTAAAAATGCAATCATCATTGACATTTCCATGCTGATACCGATTTTTCCGCTGCCAAGCACAAGCACCAGACAGACAATAAACGGCACACAGCTTCCGATATATCCCCATGCATACCCTGCCGAAGAAACATAGTCCACGCGGTCTTCGTCTGTCACATCACCAAGCATGGAATCATAAAAAATCAGGCTGCTTGAAAATCCGACTTTTGCAATAATGTAAATAACCAGAAATAACAGCCAGCCTTTTGCAAGTCCAAGCAAAGCACAACCGGCTACGCCTGTTAAAATCGCCGCCGTAAAAATCGGCTTTTTAAACCCTTTGGTATCCGCCATGGTTCCGAGCACCGGACCTGCAAGTGCTACAAGAATCGTGCCAACCGATGCCGCATATCCCCAATATGCCAGATAGTCCACCGATGAAATTCCGGCATTGCCCGCCAGATAATTAAAATAAATCGGTAAAATTGTCGCAATCAGCAGTGTAAATGCTGAGTTTCCCACGTCATACAAAATCCAGTTTCTTTCATTTTTTGTTAATTTCTTTCCCATTTTCTGCTCCATTTCTAAGTGATATACGTTCTGCCATTTGTTTACCCGCACATTTCCAGCGGTTCATCTTTTTCTTTTCCGCCAAAGGTCAGACCATACCGCTTATCGAACGGAATTTTTCCCGATGCGCTGTCCTCATACTCATCAATTAACCGCTCCGCCAGCTTTTCGGCATCGCGGTAGAGCTGCATCAGCATCTGGGTGCTGTCCGTGCATTGCGGATTTTCGCTGTAATTGACTAACAGACCGTGCATTTCCTTATAATTTCCCGTTGCCTTTAACAGACCGTAAATCAAAAAACGCTTAAAATAGGATGGAGCTATTAAAAGTTTATTATTGGTAATCATGCCCTGTAATGCCTGCTCTGCCTGCTGTGGCGTTACATTTTTATAAAACGGACTGATAACCTCGGCATTTTTCAAAGTAGGATGAATATGCCCCGTCAGATTGTGTGTCAGCGGATTAAACCCGTCCGTCAGCATTAATTTACGGTCGAATTCCACTTCGATTTCCGTATGGCTGACCCCGCTTTCCGCAATTTTTTCATCAATGTAGCCGTGACAGCTGACGTCCAGTGCAAAATGACAGCAGAAGCCGTAAATATACGCTTCACACGCTTCCTTATTTTCCGCTTTCTGCATCACCAAGGATGCCTGCCTGAAAAATTCAATGCCCGGACGGTCGTGCATCGCATATCCGACCTGATTGACCGGATTTGCAAAGAGCGGTTTGTAATAAAACAAAATATCCGGTCCATGCAGTCCGATATCATATAATTCCTTGTACTTTTCTATAATTTGTTTGGGCTTTCCTGTGAGATTACGATAAACCTCCTGCCCCATTCTGTAATGTGCATATGTTGATGGCATATTTCCTCCATTCCGCAGGCATTTCAATGCCGAAGGAACCGCGGACTGAATTTATTCAGTTCTGCGATAAAAGCAATTTGTGCTGCCTGCAACACAAATTGCTGTATGAACAAGCTTACGTTTATGGCTTGTTCATACTTTCCTCCATTCCGAGCGACCTTGTTGCGAGGTGGCGATGAGAAACTCGCGCAGGCGATTTCTCATCTGCCAACAGGGTTGTTTGTTTTCGCTCTTTATATCACTTATTTTATCTCAAACTTTGTAAAATTTACTACCTTATTACAATAAAATATCCGTAAATTTTTTTTAAATGTATGTAAAAAGGCGAAAAAAATATCTTCCCTTCCGGTTTTACCCGGTAAGGAAGATACTTTTTACACGCTCATCGCCGTTCTGCCTTTGCGCGCGCTTTTTTCCAGCCGCTTACAGCAGTAAATAAATGCCGGTATCAGAAAGATATCGGCGGCTATCCACGCACACGGATTGGCAAGACATGCACCGGTGTAGCCCGTTTTCGGCACAAGCAGGACTGCAGCAAAGGTTCTTGCCGCCATTTCAAATACGCCTGCAAGAATCGCAAATACCGAAAAGCCCATACCCTGTATGCAGAAACGCACAACATTGACAAAGGTCAGTGGAATATAAAACAGCGCACTATATAAAATAAACTGATATGTCAGATGAATGATTTCCACTTCATTTGCATCGACAAACAGCAGGGCGATGTAATCGGCAAAGAAATACAGCAGTATCAGCGCACCCACGCTGTAAACCGCACCGATAATGCCTGCTGCACGGATTCCTTTTCCAAGGCGCTTTAATTTGCCCGCACCGACATTCTGCCCGCCGTAGGTTGCCATAGTGGAACCGAGCGCATCAAACGGACAGCACGTAAATGTAAAAATCTTACTGCCGGCGGTCATCGCTGCTACATACGTTGCACCGAGCGTATTGACGGCGGTCTGCAAAATAACACTGCCGATTGCCGTAATTGAATACTGAAGCCCCATTGGAATCCCGTTCATGCAGAGATTGATCATATACCGTTTTCCCGCCCTGCGGTCCTTTGCCGAAAGCTTTAAAACCTCGTAGCGTTTATTCATATAAATCAGACAGGCAACACCCGATACAAGCTGTGAAATATCGGTTGCCACAGCTGCTCCCGCGACACCGATTTTAAGTCCCTGAATCAATACAAAATCCAGAATAATATTTAACACTGCCGAAAACACCAGAAAGATGACCGGCGTCTTGCTGTCGCCCAGCGCACGGATAATGCTGGATACAATATTATATAAGAATACGGTCGGAATCCCGGCAAAAATAATGACAATGTACGCATACGCATATTCATAAATGCTCTCCGGCGTGCGCATTACCGTCAGGATATTCCGGCAGAAAAAGACGGAAAGCGCCGTCAGCACAATCGAAAACACAACGCTTAATAAATAGCCGTTGTATACATAGCGCCTGAGCTGTTCATATTTCTGCGCACCAAACTGCTGTGCCACGGGAATGGCAAATCCACCACACACGCCCATGCAGAAACCAATAATCATAAAATTGATACTGCTTGTTGCACCGACACCTGCCAGCGCATCAACGCCCAGCGTTTTTCCTACAATCATGGTATCCACCAGATTATAAAACTGCTGGAACAGCATACCAAACAGCATCGGTATGGAAAATCCCAGAATCAGCTTCATCGGTGAACCCTCTGTCATATTCTTTGTCATGAGAAACCTCCGTAAAAAATTCTTACAAAACGATCAACTGTTCTGCGTAATACACCGGATAAATGCTTCTCCATACCGTGCAAATTTATTTTCACCGACACCGTTGACATCAAGCATCTCCTGCTGTGTATGCGGCATTTTATGACACATGTCAATCAGTGTCTTATCCGAAAAGATAATGTACGGCGGTAAATTTTCTTCTCTTGCAAGTGTCAGACGCAGCTGCTTTAACGCACCAAAAAGCGCAAGCTGCTTTGGCGAAAGCGTATCGGTTGCACGGCTTTTTGCCGTTTTGACCTTTGCCTCTGCCATTTTTTCCGTTCGTTCTGACCAGCGGATTGAAAAAGAAGCGCCCTCATCTAAAAGTTCTTCGCATGTTTTATCCAGCTTGATTATTCTATAGATGTCCGGCGTTTCTGTCAAGTACCCTTTTAAAAGCAGTTCTTCTGCAACCGCCTTTAGCTGCGCTTCGCTTGTTTTGCTCTGGATTCCGAAGGTTTCATAGCGGCTGACACCGTAGCTTTTTAACTTTGCGGTATTTGAACCTCTTAAAATGCCAATAATCACTCCCATTCCATACCGCTGTCCGCTCTCCCGGATACAGGCAATCATATCCCTGCAAAGCACCGTAACGTCTTTTTCTTCAAAGGAAGCATTGCAGTTGCCGCAGTTGCCACATTCCCTGCGGTTTGTATACTCCCCGAAGTAATTGAGCATATATTCCCGCAGACATTCTTTAGTTGCACAGTAAAAACGCATTTTATTTAAACGACGGATATCATTTTCTCTGATAACATCTAAATCGTCCTGCGTAAATTCAGTATTCTGCCCTTTCTGTTCAATCAGAAATTCATGAATAACCACATCCTGCGGCGAATAAAACAAAATGCACTCGGCAGGCTCACCGTCACGTCCGGCACGCCCCGCCTCCTGATAATAATTCTCAATACACGCGGGCATATTGTAATGCAGGACAAAACGCACGTTGGATTTGTCAATGCCCATGCCGAATGCGTTGGTCGCCACAATCACCTGCGCCCTGTCGTAGATAAAATCCTCCTGGCTTTCTTTGCGGGTGTCATTGTCCAGACCCGCATGATAGCGCGCCGCAGCAATGCGGTTTTTACGCAGCATCAGATATACATTGTCCACATTTTTTCTTGTAGAACAATAGATAATACCGCTCTCGCCCTTGTGTTTTTCCAGATAATCCAGAATTTCGGCATCCTTCTGCTTTGTTTTGCGCACTTCAAAATACAGATTTTTCCTGTCAAATCCGGTGATTAATACTTCCGGATTCTGCAGTCCTAAAATACACTGGATATCTTCTTTAACCGTCTGCGTTGCCGTTGCCGTAAATGCACTGACAACGGGACGTTTCGGAAATCGCTTTATCAGATTGACAATTTTTAGATAGCTCGGTCTGAAATCCTGTCCCCACTGGGAAATACAGTGCGCTTCATCGACTGTAATCATGGAAATATCGGCATTCATGACAAATTCCAGAAAGCGGTCGGTTTCAAGGCGTTCCGGTGCAACATATACAATTTTATACCGCCCGCACATTGCATTGTAGAGTGCCTTTGTAATCTGTGTTTCCGTCAGGGCACTGTTTATATATGCCGCATGGATTCCGGCATCGTTTAATGCTTTCACCTGGTCAATCATCAGGGAAATAAGCGGCGATACCACTACCGTAATTCCCGGAAACATCAGCGCCGGAACCTGATAGCAGATCGATTTTCCCGCGCCGGTCGGCATAATGCCCAGTACGTCCTGCCCCCGCAGAATCGCATCAATAATTTTTTCCTGGCCTTCCCTGAAACTGTCGTAACCAAATACCTTCTTTAATACTTCTAGTTTTTCCAAAATCTTCCTCATTCTGCCGCAAGGGCGGCTTTTACTTCGTCTGTAATCTGTGCGCCGCCATTTTCCTGCCATGACCGCACAAAGATATCAAAATATTCCGGCGGTTCTTCGCCGCAGATGATTTTTAAATAGGCTTCTTTTTCATTTTCCTTTAATTTCCACCACTCCGACTTCATGGTTTTAGTGGTTTTAAAATACAAGGACGGTACTGTAATCACTGAGCCTTCCCGGATTGCCTCACACGCTTTAATCCGTGTCATATACGCCGCCCACGCATCGGTTCCTGCAGATTCTTTATTTTCCATATAATTTTTACACGCAGTATAATAAGACTTTTCAAGCAGCTTTAAATCGTCTTCCTGCTTTTCGCCGGAAAAAACTGCCGCAATATCCTCATAGCACAGCTCCAGCGCATTGTTATAATCCACATTGATTGCCAGCGGTCTTGCCGTGGGTTCTACATTTAACTGATAATATTTTTCAAATTCTTCGGACGAATCACACTCATAGCGGATTTTGTCAAACATTACACTGATCATCTTCGCGGCAATTTCAGGGTGTTCGTAACCCTTCCTTACAACCACATATTTATATGCCGGATTCTGGCTGTGATACGAGGTATTGCCCTGCGCATCCGTCGCTATCAGATACGGCTGCCAGTCCGGCTTTTCAGACTGCGCTACAGCACTGACCGCAGATGCCAGCGGATTATTTGCCGCCCACCACGGTCCGAAAAACGAGCCGCATTTTCCCTGTTCTATCATTTCAATCAGATTCGATGTTGTATGTATCAAAAAATTTTTTTCAAGAATTCCTTCATTATAAAGTGTATGCACATATGAAAGCGCCGCTTTGGCTTCGTCTGTCACCGAACCGTATACCACCTCGCCGTCATCACCTGTAATCCACTGCTTTGGGTATGCTCCATAAGAAGCAAAAATCAAATCAAGCAGATATTCACTGCTGTAGCCGCACTCGCCTGCAATCTGTGTATCACAGACCAGTCCCACGGTTTCTTCCCCACCCATTTGATTATCTACAAACTGACGTACAATTTCAACCACATCTTCTATGGTCTGCGGTGTGGAAAGCCCCAGCGTATCCATCCAGTCTTTCCGCAGCCACACAAGGTTCGGTCCGTCCGTAATATTCGTTTCGGGCAATGCCATAATTTTACCGTCAAATGTCACGCTGTCTATCAGGTCTTCGCCGTAGCTGGCATACATTTCACGTATTCTGTCACTGATACAGTTCTGATACGCTACCGTCAGGTCTTCTATCATATCATTTTCGATAAGCGTTTCCAAGTCCTCATAATTGCTCACAAGCATAATATCCGGCAGTTCATTCATTGCAATCGCCATGCTCACGTTGGTATCATACTGCTTATCGGCTTCTTCAAAAACATCCCTGTTCTGGACATTAATCACTTCCTTAATATACCGCGTATACGCATTGTCTTCATACGTATCCCCCGCCGGCATATTGGAATTATTCGTGCTTATCATCTTTCCCAGTGTATACACAACCGTTTCGGGATACGCGCCAAACGGCGACGATACCGCAGCCTGCATCTGCTCTGCATATTCCTGCCGCGAGGACAAAACACGATTAGCCGGGCTGTTACACCCGGCTAAAATCCCACCCGCAGCTCCCGCCGCCAGCAGACACAAACAAAATTTTTTAAATCCTTTTATCATTCCACACACTCCACAGGCATTTTACAGAAATCAGCCGCCCAACCATCCGCACAGGCTTTTTCACAAAGATAAGCCGAAGTCAAGCGACAGCGGTGAGGCGTTCTTTGTGAAACACCCACGCCGCAACCGTCACAGGCTTTTTGCAGAGATAAGCCGAAGTCAAGTAACACGTTGAGGCGTTCTCTGCAAAAAGCCCTGACACTACCCTTTGACCGCTCCCGACATGCTCTCATTATAACACTTCTGCATGAAAATGAACAGCACTGCAATCGGAATTGAGATGCAGACTGCTCCTGCGGCAAAACAAGTGTACCAGCTGTCTACATATTCCTTTTCAAGCATCTGCCACAGACCAATTGCCACCGTATAATAATCGGCATTGGCACGGCATATTACTCTTGCAAAGATGAAATCCACCCATGGTGCGATAAAGGTCGTCAGCACCGTGTATACTATAATTGGCTTACTCAGCGGTATAGTGATTTTTGTAAACACCTGCCATTTGGTAGCACCATCCAACATAGCCGCTTCATCAATCGTTTTTGGAATTGTGTCAAAAAATCCTTTTGCAATATAAAACTGGATTCCGGACGAACCGGAGTAAACCAGTATCAGTGCCACACGAATCATGGAGCCTTCTGAAAGTCCAACTGCTTTTAAAATATAGTAAACCGCAATCATCGCCATAAATCCCGGAAACAGTCCGAGTATCATTGCAATATTCATCATCGGCTTTCTTAAACGAAAGCGCAGGCGCGACATACAATATGCCACGGACAATACAAAAAATGTTGAAATAATGCAGGAACAGATTGCAATAAACAGCGTATTGCCAAACATTCTCGGAAAATTTAAAATTCCGGTATCCGTAAATAATTTGATATAATTGTTAAATGTATATTTTTTCGGAAAAAAGGACGAGGTATAAGCGCCTTTCTGTGCGCGGAAGCTTGTAAGGATAATCCAGAACAGCGGACTGACCCAGATAATTGCAAGCACGCTTAAAAACAGATGCACCAGTATATTGTTGATTTTCTTTTTTCGTTTCATTGAAATCCCTCCTCGTCTTTATAGGATTTCGTCCGTCTGTATACAAGCAGCGAACCGATTGCCAAAAATACAAAGGTCATAATTCCGATAACGGCACCTAGATTGTAATACTGGTAATCCACCGTCATCTTATACAGCCATGTAACCAAAAGGTCTGTTTTGCCCGCGGTATTGCCTGCCAGCACCGGGTCGCCTTTTGTTAAAAGATAAACAATGTTAAAATTGTTGATATTTGCCGTAAATGTCGTAATCAAATATGGTGTTGTCACAAACAGCATATACGGCAATGTAATTTTAAAGAAACGGATTACCGGACCGGCGCCGTCTACTTCTGCCGCTTCGTAAAGCTCCAATGGGATATTCTGTAAAATTCCCGTAACCTGCATCATCGTATACGGAATACCAATCCACAGATTAACAACAATTACCGTTATTCTCGCCCATGCGACGTTAGAGAAAAACGGCAGGGACTTCTGAATCCAGCCAGCATTTTTTAACATTACATTGATAATGCCGTCCTGACTTAGCATACTGCGCATAACAAGCAGTGACACAAACTGCGGAATGGCAATTGACAAAATAAAAATCAGCCGCCAAAAGCCTTTGATTTTTGTTCCCTTCCTATTAATAAGCAGCGCCAGCAGCATGCCTAAGATGTAATTTAAACCTGTTGCAAATACCGCCCAGACAATTGTCCAGCCAAGCACAGACCAGAATGTTTTTCCGAGCGTTCCGCTTACATCAAACATCTGCCGGAAATTTTCCAGCCCCACCCAGTCAAACAGGACAAGATGGCTGTCTACTTTGCTGTAATTTGTAAATGCCATGGCTATCATAAATATCAGCGGCAGAATCGTAAAAATTAAAATGCCGCCAACCGGCAGTGTCAGAAGCAGTTTGTGCAGATTTTTATCAAACAGGGACTTAATGTCCTCTGCAAATGTTGTCACCGGCTTATTTTTTTCAATACAGACCTGTGCCTGATACGCACTTTTTACCGCACCTGCCCACACACAGATAAATGCGGCACAAATAAATAAAACTGCAATACCATAAAGTAAAATTAACAGGGAGTTATCTCCCTGAACATATTCATAGACGCCCAGTGTTTCATTCCACACTTCTCCCTGTTCTTTTTCACCAAGGCCCGGCAGTGCCAGAAGGCACTGCCAGCCATAGGCTGCCATAAAGAATAGGAAAGCTGCTTCTGTGAAAAGGAATAAGATTCCTTTGATAAATTGTTTTCTGAGGATATTGCCAAATCCCATCACAATTGCAGAACTTCTTGTGAGCCAATCTCCCTTTTTGAACGCATTAACCAATTCCATACGCAACCTCCAAACGCTGTGCGCGTTTTATTTCTATTTTACAATTGATGTATTAATCAATTTGTAAAAATCTTCTGTCTTTTCTGCTGCATTATCCAGTGTAATTTCTCCGTTAACAATGGATTTACTGAAGTTCTGTGCCGGTGTCCAGTAATTATTCATACCGGTTACCGTCGGCTGGATAACAGCAGTATTGTTAAAGGTATTATTCTGTGCAGTTACAAGCACATCGGATTTAACCGGCTCTACTGCCAGCAGTTCTGTGTTGCAAGGAATTACACTACGTAAATCATAATGGGCCTGCTGTGCTTCCTTACCGCCTAAATACTTTGCAAGTGCAACGGCAATCTGCTGGTATTTGCAGTTTGGATTCACGGCAACTGCTTTAGAACCTGCAAATGCCTTTAACTGCTTATCCGTACCGCCAATCTTGACTGTCGGAAGCTGTACAGCACCAAAATTATCACCCAAAATTTCTTTTACATTCTTATAATCCCATGAACCTGAAAAATAAGCTGCAACACTGCCGTCACGCAGACCTGCGATTCCGACACCGCCTGCATCGTTTACAAAATTCGGATTGCTGACCATAGATACCATTGCTTTCGTTGCATTTGTACCCTTATCACCTGAAATATCAATTCCTGCTGCATTATCTTTTCCGTCTTTACCAAAATATACACAGTCATTTGCAAGGAAGAATGATGACATATACCAGCCTTCTGTGATATTAAATGCAACCTTGTCCTTTGCAAGCATTGTATCCAGACTCTTCACGTCGCTGTCTGTAAATTTGCTCTTATCGTAATACATAAACCAGGTGTTGGTTGTAAATGGTACACCGTAAACTGCTCCGTCTACCGTAACGGAATCTACAATTGCCTGTGAGTTTGTACTCTTTACGTAATCTGCCGTTTCACCGCCAAGCTTTGCTATTGCCTTCGCATCAATTAATGTCTGTAACTGGTCATTTGCAAAGAAATATACGTCGGCTGAATTACTCGGATCCTGCGGAACGGTCTTTCCGGCATCCTGTTCGGAGCAGACACCGTATTCAAATGTAAGATCCCATTCCGGATGTTCTGTGTTGAATTTTTCACACATCGTCTGAAGCCATTTGCCATTCTCGTCTGCCTGATCTTCTGCGCAACCCCATACGGTAATCGTTGTACTGATTTTTTCAGCCTCTGTGCTTTTCCCCGTATCGGTACTGCCGCCTGTGCCTCCACAGCCTGTCAATGCTGTTACCCCAAGTGCCGCTGCTAAAAATGCGGCTGTCATTCTTCTTTTTTTCATAAAACCCTCCATTCCCCTGCTGTTTTCCTTTAAAACAGTAGAAACATTTTTGATAGTTTTATTATATTAGGTGTTGGAATTTTTTAAAATATCAGATATTTTAGATTCATGTTGATTTTTATTGACGTTTATAAAAAAAGACAGGCACCCTATTCCATGTGCCTGCCGCTTTCTATTACTCTTTAAAACGGATAAATCCGTAGCTTTCCAGATTTCTCATATACTGCACCAGCCGGTTGTAAAGCGGTTCTGCTTTTTCGCCAAAATGCGCTTTCACCTGTTCTGCAATATCGTATACCGTATTCTTTCCGTCCATTAACGGCCAGATAAAATTCCCCATTTCATCCAGATGAATCTGGGAAATCCGCGGCTTTTTAAAAACCACCTGGGCAATTTTGTTAAATACGCCTTTATTTTCCACGTAAACCGTAACTGCACCATTATCTGACACCGTATAGGAATACTGCTCATGATGCACCGGTATAAAATCCAGATAATTTCTTAAATCTTTTTTACTTGTTTTCTTTGCCATTCTTACTCCAAAGTGAGAACTTCAGGATGCACAGAATCATAACAACCATTAATACAATTCCGCCAACAATTCCTGTTGTAAAGCTGCCTGATAAATCAATCTTACCGGCTACGTTGATAACTGCGAGGATTGCAAGAAGGATACCTACAAGACCCTCACCGGCAATCATACCGGAGCAGAATAAGATTCCACTGTTTGCATCTTTATTTTCTTCCTTATCAGCCTTCTTCTTGTCAACGAACCAGCGGATAACACCACCAATCATAATTGTTGCGCTTAATTCCAGTGGCAGATATAAACCGATTGCTACAGGAAGTACGGAAATTCCAAGAATTTCAACAACGATTGCAATAAATACACCGATGAATACCAGCGCCCAAGGAAGATTTCCTTCCATAACACCTTCGATAATCATCTTCATTAAAGTTGCCTGTGGTGCTGCAAGCTCTGTTGTACCAAATCCCCATGCAGAATCCAGTAATACAAGAACGCCTCCGATAGTAACTGCTGAAACAACTGCACCGATTAATTCACCGATCTGCTGTTTCTTCGGGGTTGCACCAAGGATATAACCTGTCTTTAAATCCTGTGAAGTATCACCGGCCATTGCTGCGATGATACAGATAACAGAACCGATTGCAATAGCACCCTTCATGCCGTGTACACCTGTATCTCCTGTCACCTTTAAGCAGAGTGTAGAAAATAACAGGGTTGCAATTGCCATACCGGATACCGGATTGTTACTGCTTCCGACGATACCAACCATTCTGGATGAAACCGTTGCAAAGAAGAAACCGAATAATGCAATAATAACTGCTCCGAGCGGAGATACCGGAATTTCCGGTAACAGCCAGATTGCAATAATCATGATTAATACACCGATACCGATTACACGCATATCAAGGTCTACTTCTGTACGAACAGCGCTGTTGCTGTTTCCTGCACCCTTCATGCCCTTAATTGCATCTGCAAATGTTCTTACAATTAACGGAAGGGATTTAATTAAACTGATGATACCACCCGCAGCAACGGCACCTGCACCGATGTATCGGATGTAGCTGCTCCAGATTGCAGAAGCACCGCCTGCAGCATACATATCAGCAATCGTCTTTGTTCCCGGATAAAGGATTGTGGAACCGCCAAATGTAATGATTGCCGGAATGAGTACAAACCATCCGATTAAACCGCCGGCAAACATATAAGATGCGATCTTTGGTCCACAGATATAACCTACACCAAGCAGTGCCGGATATACTTCTGCTGAAAGCTCTGTCTTGAATGCCTTGAGTGGTACTGTAATAACGCTTGGAATCACTTTGAGTCCATCGACTACAAACTTAAATAAAGCAGCAAGTCCCATACCTGCAAATACAGACTTCGCACTTGCACCGCCTTCTTCACCGGCTAAAAGAACTTCTGCACAGGCTGTACCTTCCGGATACGGAAGCACACCATGTTCTTTTACAATCAGTGCATTTCTTAACGGCACCATGAATAACACACCTAAGATACCGCCGAATAATGCGATTAATGAAATGGTAATCAGGCTTGGAGCCTCTGTAATACCTTCCTTTGACCATAAAAACAATACAGGAAGTGTAAAGATTGCTCCCGCTGCCAGGGATTCACCGGCAGAACCGATTGTCTGTACCATGTTACTTTCAAGGATTGAATCCTTTTTCATAATGACGCGGATAACACCCATGGAAATAACTGCTGCCGGAATAGAAGCAGATACAGTCATTCCGACACGCAGACCAAGATACGCATTGGCTGCGCCGAAAATAATTGCCAGAAGAATACCCATAATGACAGATGTCACTGTAAACTCAGGCGTAATTTTGTCAGCCGGAATATACGGCTTAAATTCGTCTTTCTTCATTAGAAACCTCCAAAAATTTAGTGTGTTATTATGTTAACACACTATTATAAAAAAGAAAAGCAGATTATTTATCCAATTAAAGCAATAAAGCTATTTTTTTACTGATTTTCTTTATTTTGGAAAGTTTTTTTATACTGCATGTAAATTTTTTAAAGAAACGTCCAAAATCGGAGCGGAATGGGTCAGCGCACCGCTTGAAATATAATCCACGCCGATATCTGTCAGACGTGCCACGTTTTCTAACGTAACGTTGCCGGAACACTCTGTTTCTGCCCTGCCGTCAATAATACGGACTGCTTCTTTCATCATTTCCGGTGTCATATTATCCAGCATGATAATATCTGCGCCCGCTTCTACCGCTTCGCGTACCATATCCAGATTTTCGACTTCCACTTCAATCTTTCTGACAAACGGCGCATATTCCTTTGCCATAGTTACGGCTTCTTTGACACCGCCTGCGGCTCCGATGTGGTTATCCTTTAACAAAACACCGTCCGATAAGTTGTAACGGTGATTATAACCGCCGCCGACCTTTACGGCATATTTTTCAAAAATGCGGTTGTTCGGTGTTGTCTTTCTTGTATCAAGCAGCTTTGTTTTACTGCCCTTTAACAAATCGGCTATCGAGCGGGTATACGTTGCGATACCGCTCATTCTCTGTAAGTAATTTAAGGCAGTGCGTTCTCCTGAAAGCAGGACTCGGATATCACCCTTTACGACTGCAAGCAAATCACCTTTTTTTACAGCATCTCCGTCCTTTACGTAAAATACGACTTCTGTTGTTTCGTCTAAAAGCTCAAACACTCTTTTAAATACGTCCAAGCCCGCAATCACACCGTCCTGCTTGCACAAAAGCTGTACCTCGCCCTGCTGCGGGTGGCGCATTACGGCATTTGTCGTAATATCTTCGCTTGTAATATCTTCTTCCAGTGCCTGCATAATTAATTTATCTGCATTTAACTTCATTGATATACTGTTCATGTACCTTTTTCTCCCTTTCAATTTCTTCAAAAATTTCTGTCTTGTACTGTTTTTTCAATTCATCATAGCCGTTATACTTCCGGAGTGCTGCCGCTTCCACGAGTTCCGGACAACTCTCTGCCATATCAAAGCCGTCTGTAATATGCTTTGCCGCACGTTTCGCAAAGACCAGACTTTCAAGCAGGGAATTGCTTGCCAGACGGTTTGCGCCATGCACACCGTTACAGCTTGCTTCACCGACTGCATATAACTGTTCCATAGACGTTTTGCTGTTGCAGTCTACATGGACACCGCCCATAAAATAGTGCTGTGCCGGTACAACCGGAATACTTTCCTTTGTGATGTCATAGCCTTCTTCCAGACAATGCTGATAAATATTCGGAAAATGTTCCATAATCGTCTTTTTATCTATATTTTCAAGTGACAGATGCACATACGGCATATCGTCTTTTTCCATCTGCTCATAAATTGCCCGTGCAACCACATCTCTTGGAAGCAGTTCATCAACAAACCGCTCGCCTTTCCTATTTAATAAAATAGCGCCTTCCCCACGTACTGATTCGGATATTAAAAATCTTCTTCCCGGCTTTTCGGAATACAGTGTTGTCGGATGAATCTGGATATAATCAATATTTTCCAGTTCGATATGATGGCGCAGGGACAGTGCCAGTGCATCACCCGTCAGATGCGGAAAATTCGTGGAATGTGTGTATAAACCGCCGATACCGCCGCATGCCCATACGGTATCCTTTGCCGAAATTGTAATCAGATGCGGCATCGCTTCCTTTGATACACGGCATACAATACCGTAGCATACATTGTCCTGTTCAACAATATCTACCATTTCCGTATTTTCAAGGATTGTAACATTCGGCAGCTTCTGCACCTGTGCAAGCAGCTTGCTTGTAATCTCTTTTCCCGTGATATCTTCATGGAAGAGGATTCTCGGTGTGGAATGGGCACCTTCTCTTGTAAAACGCAAGTGTCCGTTATCATCCCGCTCAAAATCTACACCGTATCCGATTAAATCATCAATAATCTCACGTGAAGAACGAATCATGATATCCACAGACTCTTTTCTGTTTTCATAATGTCCTGCACGCATAGTATCTTCAAAATAACTGTCGTAATCATCTTCATTTTTTAATACACAAATTCCACCCTGTGCAAGAAACGAATCACTGCTTTCCAAATCCGCCTTTGTAATCATCACAATCTGCTTATCACGTGGCAGATTCAGTGCGGTAAACAAGCCGCCGACTCCCGTTCCTACAATCACAATGTCCGTATTAATATGTAACTTTACCTTATTCTCATTCATCTTGACACATTCTTTCCGGCTATTTTGCAAGCTCTAACATTCTCTCAAGCGGACGGCCTGACTTTTCACTTAACTCTTTTTCCACCGTTACGGCATTGCTCTCATTTTTTAAGACATCCCGTACTTTCTCTAATGTAATCTTTTTCATATCCGGGCAGATCTGATGAGCCGATGCCGGATAAAACTTTTTCCCAGGATTTTTCTTTTTCAACTCGTAAAATACACCTGTTTCCGTACAAATCACAAATTCCTCTGCATCGCTTTTTGTTGCATAATCAATAATACCCGAGGTACTGCCTACATAATCTGCCAGTGCCGACACTTCCGGAAGACATTCCGGGTGTGCAAGCACAAGTGCCTGCGGATGCTCCTGTTTTGCCTTTTTGACAGCTTCCGGTGCAATTGCCTTATGAACCGGACAGTGTCCGTTCTGGTATAAAAATTCTTTCTCAGGCACCTGCTCTGCAATAAAATGTCCGAGATTGTCATCCGGAATAAATAAGATGTGTTTATTCGGGAGTGCCTTTACAATCTTTAACGCATTTGAGGAAGTCACACATACATCCGCGTGTGCTTTTAACTCTGCCGTGGAGTTGATATAACAGACAACCGCTAAATCTTCATACTCTGCACGAAGCTTTTCAATTCCTGCGATATCTGCCATATGTGCCATCGGACAGTCCGCACTCATATCCGGCATTAAAACCTTTTTCCCCGGATTTAATACCTTTGCGCTCTCACCCATAAATCCCACACCGCAGAAAACAACGACATCTGCTGTTGTTTCCGTTGCAAGACGGCTTAAGTAGTACGAGTCCCCGATGTAATCTGCAATTTCCTGCACGGCATCTTCCACATAGTAATGTGCAAGAATGACTGCATTTTTCTCTTTTTTCAGTTGCTTAATTTCCTCTGTTACCGCGTTCATCATTTACCTCATTTTCCTGTATAAGTGCTAAATTTTTTGTTGGTAATTATATCACGTTTCTTTACAGGTGACAAGACAGTTGTAAAATCATTTTATAAAATACCCGTCTACCGCCGTTTTAAGCCTGTTTCTGTGTGGTATAGACACGTGCCGGAAATGTAATTGTAATCGTTGTACCTTCGCCCTGTTTACTGTCCACCTTTAACGGATACTGATCCCCGTAATACAGCTTTAACCGCTCGTTGACATTTCTTGCACCATATCCGCCGGACTGCACCGTTAAAAAATCTGCCGCCGTCTGCTTATCCATGCCGACACCGTTATCCGATACCGTCAATACTACCAGATAATCTGTGCCGGATTCCACATCTGGTTCTCGACGGGATTCTGTACCGGATTTCGTTTCGGATTGTGTGTCAGATTCCATATCTGTCCGGTGTGTGAGCGGCTTTTGTGCAGGCTCCTGCCAGCCGCGGATTGTAATCCGCCCTCTGCCCTCTGTTTTTAAGTCTATTCCGTGATCAATCGCATTTTCAACCAGCGGCTGTAAAATCAGATTCAGGGATTCGTACTGTAAAATTTCCGCTGCCACATCTATTTCCACATCAAAATCCCCGTCATGCATAAGCTGCTGGATTTGCAGATAGGAGCGTACATTGCTTAATTCCTGCTCTAATGTCAATGTGTTTCTTCCTTTATTTAATGAGGTTCTGTAATAATTGGAAAGTTCAAGTGTAATCCGGCTGATGTCCTCCTGCCCGCTCTCAATGGCTTTCCAGTTAATCAGGGACAGCGAATTGTATAAAAAATGTGGATTTATCTGCGCCCGGAGTGCCCGCATTTCATATTCCTTCTGGTGAATCCTGCCCTCATAAACCTCGGTAATTAAGGTGCTGATGCGGCTGACCATATGATCAAAGCCGTTAATTAATGCACCGATTTCATCGTTGCTGTCACTATGGACACGTACTGTGAAATCGCCCTGCTCCACCTTCTGCATATTGTGCTGTAACAGCTCAATTCTCTCTATTAAAAAGCGCGAGGTCGATATCAGTGCAAGCACTGCACCGGCTATAATCACCGTCACTGCCACAAAAATCATGCGCATCATCGGCTTTGCCGACTGGATAATCAATTCTGTCGGTTCATACATATAAATCGTCCAGTCCGTTGTCGCAAGCGGTGTACTGATAACCGTGTAATCGCCGCTGCCGTCCCGTATTCCACAAAAGTCTGCAAAATTTAACGCCTTATCCACATTTTCACCGGTAAAGCTGTGGAATTCATACACCTCGCTGCCCGCAGAATCGACAATATAAATCCCATAGTTTTTCTGCGTATTTTCTTCAAGTGCTTCAAACACCTTATCATAATCCACTGAAATGTATAAAATGCCGAGTTTATTCTTCTGATAGAGCAGTGACATTTTTCGTGCCGATGACAACGTGTGCGCCGAGCTGTCCGCAAACCACTGAATCGTTGTATGTTCCTTTGACGTATCAAACCACGGTGCAGCTTCAATTTCAGACAGTGGGGCAAGCGTGGTATCGTGCTTTACCGTGCCTTCTGCGTAAATCGTCACCTGTTTCACGTCTTCGTGGAAATATTTAAGCGACGATAGCATCGGGTCAAACAACAGCACAAGCTGGTCGTACATTTCATAATCGCTTTTATAGTCGTAGCTGACAACCCGCGAAATCGTTTCATTAAAGGTGATGTAATTGGACAGGTTGTTATACACCTCTAACTTGGTATCAATGCCCGCTCCCGCCTGATTGACAAAATTCTGGATACTTTTCGTATCGCGCTCAATTAAAATATGCTTCATCTGCCCGTAGGAAAATGTAAACAGCACAATAACCGGCAGTACTGCCGTGAGCAGGTAAATCCCTGCCAGCCTGTATTTCAACTTCATATTTTTTATATTCATCTTAAATTCCATTTCTGAATTTCTGAGGACTCACCCCGTAGCACTCGCGGAAACTCTGGCAGAAGTACGAAACATTCTGATAACCGCACGCTTCGCTGATATTTACAATTTTCATATTTGTATTTTCAAGCATATCCTTTGCCTTTTCCATGCGGTACTGCTTGATAAATTTACTTAAATTCTGTCCGGTTTCTTTTTTAAAAACCGTACTTAAATAACTCGGTGCCAGATACACCATATCTGCAAGCTGTTCTACGCCCAGTTCATCCCCGAAATGCGTATAAATATACTTTTTGACTGTTTCAATTTCTTTATGCTGTGTCTGCGGATTTTTTGCAAATGCCGCTTCCAGCTTATCAATATGGCTGTTGACAATCGACACAATACAGTTAAAATCCCCGGACTTATACAATGTATCAATTTGCTTATTAAATTCCTCTTCCCGCGTCTCCGGCAGATTCTGATAGAAATCTTTTAACAGATTAGAAAAAATAAATTTAATATAAATCTGTGAAAAATATGATTTTTTGCGGTACTTGGCACACATTCTGTCAAAATGCTCCCGGAGCGCCCGGATATCTTTCATCTTAATATCCTGTTTCATCTGTTTCATGAGCGTGTCGTCATCAATCTGCACCAGCACCGGCGTTTCCTCACTGATGTCCTCGGAATATACATACACATCAGGGCGGTAAAACTTATTTTCCATCAGGGCTTCAAGCATATCCATTGTCTGCGGTATTTTTTCATAATCGTCAATTTCGCCTGAAATTGCAAAATGACAGTGTTCGCCGTATTTTTTTAAAACGGCATCATGCAGCTTTTGTGCTGTCTGCTGCAGGGTCATGTAATGCGGACTGGCATTTAATAAAAGCACTGCCTGCTGCGGGTTTAAGTTTAAATACTGATATTCTTCACTCATATTTTCTTCAAGTATCTCCGCCTGAAAATCAAGCGCTTTTTTCCCAAAAAATTCTCGGTCAAACTCAAGAAATACAATCCGATGGAAGTGATTCCAGAAATTTTCTCCCGCAAGATTTCCTGCCAATGTATGCACCTGTTCTGCACCGCCCCCATTAAATAAGGTATATAAAAGATATTCCCGCATATAGCTGCTCTGCTGCAGACGTTGTTCATTTTCAACATTCTGCTTTTGCAATTCTGCCGTAACCTTCTCTATGGTCTGTGCAAATTCCTGTGGATTAACCGGCTTTAAAATGTAGTCCGATACACCAAGGCGCACTGCCAGCTTGGCATACTCAAATTCATTATACCCGCTGAATATAATGGTTTTTAATGTAAACCCCTCTTCTTTGGCTGCTCCAATAAGTTCTATGCCGTCCATAAACGGCATTTTTACATCGGTCAGCAATATATCTATCTTTTTTCCCTGATTGCGCATTGAACAAAGCTGCTCGAGTGCTGCTTTGCCGTTTGGTGCTTCATAGATTTCAAACGGCTCTGCCTGCTTCTTTAACAGAAATTTAATTCCGTTACGTTCAATCTTTTCATCATCCACTATTAAAATTGTATACATACCATTCCCCATTCTGTCCATTTACTATATAGTCAGTATACCACACCTTCCATTTAATGTAAAAAATAACTGGCTTTTGAACTGCCAATATACTATAATGTCGCTATGAAAGTGCCTTTGCTCGCTTTCTGATGATAACAGTGTGCTGTATATCAGGCACAGAAATGAGGTCTTTATGAAACATATCTTACATATATTCCGCAAAGACGTTACCGGTCTTAGCCGCAATTTATTCGCTTTAATGATTGCGGGCGGATTGTGTATTATTCCGTCCCTGTATGCGTGGTTTAACATTTATTCCAACTGGGACCCGTATGCCAACACATCTTCCTTAAAGGTTGCTGTTGTATCTGAAGACAGTGGATTTTCTTCAAAGGGAAGCGACCCTGTCAATATGGGAAATCAGGTTGTGGAGCAGCTTCATGACAATACCGGTGTCGGCTGGGTTTTTCCACAGGATACAGATGCTGCTTTAAAAGGCGTCTATGACGGCAGTTATTATGCCGCCATTATTATCGGTGATGATTTCAGCCGCAGCCTGTTTGATTTTCTGGATACCGGCATGAAACACCCAAGCGTGACATATTACGAAAATTCAAAGAAAAATGCCGTTGCCACAAAGATTACCGATACGGCAAGTTCTACACTGCAGCAGACGATTAACACAGAATTTATTAACGTTGCCGCACAGACGGCATTAAGCGGTCTTGAAAGCATTACCCAGAAGGATTCTTCTATTTCCGATAAGCTGATTGACGATATGAAGACCATTCAGGATAATCTGTCCGGTTACGCCGATACCATTGCCACCTTCCAGAACGGCAATGCTTCTTTATCAGAAAATCTGGAATCCATGAGTGCATTGATTCCGGAATTACAGGATATTTTAGAAAATTCAAAAGATACAACAAAGCTGACACAGTCTGCACTGTCCCGCTCTGTCGATAACATGACCGACCAGCTTGACACAACACTTGCCGCCATGGAAACCATTTCCGAACAGGTGCAGAAACAGTTAGACACAGCACAAAATAAAATCACAAGCGATACACAAGGGGCATCCGATGCACTTTCTGCCGCATTAGACAGCTTAAACTCCCTGCTTGAGCAGAATCATAAACTGGATGACCTTTTAAACAAATTAGATGATCTGGAATATATTGACCATAACATTATTGCACAAATCCGCGGACAGCTTGAAGCGATTGCTACTTTACAGGACCTTGCAAAGAATCTGATTGACCAGACTTCTTCGATTGTAAAGGAAACACCGGAAATTGCCGCCGCAAAGGCAGAGGTGCTGCATTCCCTGTTATCCTCCTGCCTTGATAAAATGACACAGACCCAGCAGAAGTATCACACCATTGCTTCATCCGGTTTAAGTTCATTAAAAATCACCGTGAACGCAGCTGCGGATTCTGCCTATAAATCACTTGAAAATTCAGGCAGTCAGCTAAACAGCTTAGAACAGATTTTACTCGGAACCAGCAAAATCGCCCTGACGGCAAACCAGACCCTTGGCGATACCGGAACGATTATTTCGGGCATGTCCGATAAAATCCAGCTGATTTTAACTTCCTTAAATAATATTACGGATTCTTCGGCTTATCAGACGCTTTCACAGTTATTACATGCCGATGCGGTCTCCTATGCCGAATTTATTGCAACTCCTGTGGAAGTGGAACAAATTGATGTCTACCCGGCAGTCAACTACGGTACGGCAGTTACACCGTTTTACACAGCACTGGCGCTGTGGGTCGGCGGTATCGTACTCGTGGCACTGATGAAAGTACACGTTGACAATAACCCGAAGATGGAACTGATGGCGAAACCGCACGAACTGTATCTGGGCAGATTCCTTTTATTCTTTGTGATGGGACAGATACAAAGCCTGATTATTGTACTCGGCGATTTATATTTATTAAAGGTATCCTGTGAACATCCGGGGCTGCTCATTTTGACGGCTTCTGTCGCAAGCTTTGTATTTGTCCTGCTGATTTACACGCTGACACTTTCCTTTGGCGATGTCGGAAAGACCATTGCCGTTGTTATGGTTGTTATCCAGATTGCCGGTTCAAGCGGTACGTTCCCGATTGAACTGCTGCCGCAGTTTTTCCAGAACGTGTACCTGTACTTCCCATTCCCGTATGCGATTAATGCCATGCGTGAAGCCATCAGCGGCATGTATGAAATGGACTACTTTATTTATATGGGAAAACTGCTGATTTTTGCCGCAGCTTCCCTTTTACTCGGACTGGTAATCCGCAAACCGTTCATTCCGCTCAATCACTTCTTTGAGGAAAAGATGAAAGAAACCAAAATGATGTAATCAATACATATTTGTTAGTGAGGTAGAACTATGACTTTAAAAAACAGCCCTGTGGCAGATGACCTTCTGGCAACACCCATAGCACGGACTTCTGCCAGAAGCCTGTCCGATTCCGGTTCACCGGATACGGATTTTACGGACGTGTCTTCGTCTAAGAACGGACGTGATGAAGATTTTAACGCGACTTTAATGCAGATTCAGGAATTCAGCCATACACTGCATGAACGCAATCAGAAGCGTATTAAGGCGGGACTCTGGTGTATTGCCATTATCCCGATGATTTTCCTTATTTTGCTGCTGCATATGGAGAGTTCAAAGGTTGTGTATCTTTTATTATGGGTAATTTCACTCTTTTTAATTTCTGCATATCTGGTAACGGTCGCTTACATTGATGACCAGATGCAAAAAAAATTAAAACAGCTCGGACTGGATTTGAAAGAGGGACACGACTACCTTGTACAGGATTTACCATCCCGTCTCAATAACAACTTACAGTCTATTATCACTGCTGCAAAGGAGATTAAACTATGAAAAATATTTTTCTTGTTTTTATACAGGACCTCAAACGTATCAGTACCAATGTGGTCTCCATTGTTGTACTGATTGGTCTTACCGTCATTCCATCCCTGTATGCGTGGTTTAACACTCTGTCAAACTGGGACCCATACGGAACAGATTCCACTTCCCGCATCAAGGTTGCTGTGGCGTCTGATGATCCGGGTGTAACTATTGACGGTGTGACTGTAAATATCGGCGACCAGATTATTTCTAATTTAAAAGCCAATACAACCATCGGCTGGGTGTTTACGGATTCCACGCAGGAAGCCATTGACGGCGTGTACAGCGGCGACTATTATGCCGCACTGGTTCTACCGTCTGACTTTACAAGCGATATGGTAAGTTTTCTTTCGGATTCCCTAGAACATCCGCAGATTCAGTATTACTGTAATCAGAAGAAAAATGCCATTGCGCCGAAAATTACGGATAAGGCAAAAAAAGCAGTTCAGTCCCAGACTAATTCCACCTTTGTGAACACTTTAACAAAAAGTCTTGTAAGCGCCAGCTCCGCTGCTATCACCGTGGATTTTGACAGTCTGACACTGGATGATACCACAGGGAATTCACTCATTGATGTCATATCCGGTAAACTGACCGATGCCTACAATGAATTGCAGACATACAATGTAATGTTAGATTCCCTGATTTCCATTACACAGATTTCTTCCGATGTTTCCTCTCTTGCGCGTAGTTCTTCATCGGATCTGCCGGAAACACTGGAAACACAGGCGGGAGAACTTGCCGCCCTGCAAAAGATTCTGGATGCCAATTCAGTTTCTTCCCTGTCAGAGGTTTCCGCTTCACTTTCGGAAAATGTATCCTCTATCCGCAGTGTAATGTCTTCCATTTCTTCTTTATATCAGGATATGGACGGCGACATGAACACCTTTACGGATGCGGTTACACAGGGACAGGAAAATCTGACACTGACACAGCAGACTTTAAATACACTGATGACTAAGCTTTCCGATTCTATTGAATTACTCAATAAAATCGCTTCCGACCCGGAATATGATTTTGTGAATGAGATTTTAGGCAGTGACCCGCAGACACTGGCAGACTTTATTGCCTCACCGGTAGAAATTACGACCAAAAAGATTTATGAAATTTCAGCTTACGGTTCTGCCGTTTCACCGTTTTACACGGTCCTTTCCATCTGGGTCGGCGGTCTGATTATGGTGGCTATCATTCATACACAGGTGAAAAAATCCAAACACCTGCCGGCCGGTGTAAAGCCGTATCAGAAGTTTTTTGGACGATACCTGACATTTTACTGTATCGGGCAGTTGCAGACACTTCTGATTGTACTCGGAAATCTGTTTTATATCCAGATTCAGTGTCCGCACCCGGTTTTATACTGGTTTGCATGTTCTGTCACCAGCCTGGTCTTTACGATTTTTATGTATGCACTGACGGTTGCCTTTGGCAATATCGGTGAAGCCCTTGCAATTATTTTCATGGTAGTCCAGGTTGCCGGAAGCGGCGGTACGTTCCCGATTGACGTCCTGCCAAAGGTTTACCGGATGATTTACCGCTACCTGCCATTCCCATATGCCATGGATGCCCTGCGCGAAACGATTGGCGGCATGTACGGCAATTATTATTGGGAATGTATCGGCAGACTCTTTATCTATATTATCATTGCCATTCTCATCGGTCTTGTCCTTCGCAAGCCGTTTGAACAGCTCAATCACTATATGGAACGGAGTAAGGAAAATTCCGGAGTGATGCTGTAGGAGGCAAAAAAATACGTTCACTTTCCACACGCTGTGGGAGGCAAAAAAACAACCCGCATTTTCCACACGCTGTGGAGGCAAAAAAACACCCTCACTTTACACACGCTGTTTGACGTAAAGTGAGGGTGTTTTTTGCCTTGGCGGGGGCGGGCGAAAAGATTGTGGGTGATTTCGTCTTGGCGGGGACGGAAAGGGTTTGTGTTTTTTGCCGCCTGTTTACTTTTTGCCCGGCTTACAGTTTCCAGATATCGGTGTTGTACTGGCGGATGGTGCGGTCGGAGGAGAAGAAGCCTGCCATCGCGGTGTTTATCAGCATTTTTCTGCCCCATGCGGCTCTGTCTTTGTAGTCTGCAAGCGCCTGTTCTTTTACCTTTATATATTCCTTGAAATCCAACAGTGTCATGAACCAGTCTTTGCTAATAATTTCATGGTACAGACGGGATAAGTTTTCTTCATCACCATACTGCTTTAACTCATCTGAAACGATAAAATCAACACATTTTTTTATCATTTCATCCTTTTCATAAAGGTCCTTTGCACAGTAATCGGCATTTTTGTAATGCGCGATGACTTCGTCACTGGATGCACCAAAGGTATAGATATTGTCTTTGCCGACAAGCTGTGCAATCTCGACATTTGCACCGTCAAATGTTCCGAGTGTCAGTGCACCGTTTAACATAAATTTCATATTGCCCGTTCCGGAAGCTTCCTTGGAAGCCAGCGAAATCTGCTCTGAAATGTCGCACGCCGGAATCAGCTTTTCCGCCATCGTCACATTATAATTTTCCACCATGACAACCTTTAAATACGGACTGACATCCGGGTCATTTGCAATCAATTCACCCAGGCACAAAATTAAGTGAATAATATCTTTTGCAATCGTATATGCTTTTGCCGCCTTCGCACCGAAAATAACCGTAACCGGAGTATCCGGAATATTTCCGGCCTTAATCTCAAAATATTTGTAAATGACATACAGTGCGTTCATCTGCTGGCGCTTGTACTCATGCAGGCGCTTTACCTGAATGTCAAAGACCGACTGCGGATTGATTTTTACACCGCATTTTTCCTGCATATATGCAGCAAGACGTTTCTTATTTTCCGCCTTAATTTCAAGCATGCGCGCAATCACATTTTCATCATCTGCATATTTTATAAGCTGTGAAAGTTCCCCTGCTTCCTTTTTAAAATCTGCACCAATCAGTTCTTCAATATAGGCGGTCAGTGCCTGATTGCAGTGCAGTAACCACCTTCTGAACGTAATGCCGTTGGTTTTATTGTTAAATTTTTCAGGATAAATGCGGTAAAAAGATTTCAGTTCTTCCTGCATCAAAATCTCCGTATGCAGCTTTGCCACCCCATTTACACTGAAACCATAATGAATATCAATATGTGCCATATGCACGCGGTCGTTTTCGTCAATAATGTAAACGGAAGAATCCGTATAACGGGCGCGTACATTTTCATCAAGATAACGGATAATCGGAACTAACTGCGGCACAACCTCCTCAAGATAGTCCAGCGGCCATGTTTCGAGTGCTTCTGCAAGAATCGTGTGATTTGTGTATGCACACGTCTTTGTCACCACCTCTGCCGCCTCCTGCATCGTCATCACACTGCCGTCAATGTCTTTCTGCGTTGTCAAAATACGGATTAATTCAGGAATAACCATTGTCGGGTGCGTATCATTAATCTGAATCACCGCAAATTCATTCAGATTCTTTAACGTCTTTCCCGCTTTTTCACATTTCCTGCGGCATTCTGAAAGAATCAACTGTGCGGCGTTGCTTACCATAAAATACTGCTGGTAAATGCGCAATAACTGTCCGGCTCTGTCGCTGTCGTCCGGGTACAAAAAGAGCGTGAGATTCTTCTCAATCGCATTTTTATCAAAATCAATGCCGTCGTGCATTGGTATTTTTTCATCAACCGTGTCGATATCAAATAAATGCAGTTTGTTGACCCTGCCCTCGTAACCTGTCACATCAATGTCATACATTCTCGACATGACGGACAATTTGCCAAACTGTACCGGGTACTGCACCTCCGTCTTTGTCAGCCAGCTTTCCTTTTGAATCCAGTAATCCGGCTGTTCTGTCTGCTTATTCTGTGCAAACACCTGACGAAACAGCCCCAGATGATAGTTGATGCCAATGCCGTCCCCGTTTAAGTTTAATGTGGCAATGGAATCCAAAAAGCACGCTGCCAGCCGTCCCAGTCCGCCATTTCCAAGTGACGGCTCCGGCTCGGCTTCTTCGATTTGTGCAATATTCTTTCCATTTTCCTCTAATTCCTGCGAAATCTGCTCATACAGCCCCAGATTAATCAGGTTGTTTGACAGCAGCTTTCCAATCAGAAATTCTGCGGAAATGTAATACACTTTCTTGCCGTTTTCTTTTTCCTGCCGCTCCTGCGCTTCTTTTCTTTCTTCCGTGACTTTCTTTACCAGTGCCAGCAGTGCCGTATAGACCTGTTCGTTACTGCACTCTCTGATGGTCTTTCCATACATTTTGTTACAAATTTCTGCTATGCTCATACTTCTCTCCACTCCTATTTTTATTTCTGATTATTTTTCGATGATTCTGATTATTATTATATATTTCTAAGATTTTTTATCTTGCATAATTACCGCTTAAAATAATACAATACTATCATACTTTGATATCTTGATATCTTAAACGGCCGGGCTAAATCAATATGAGCCTGCTCATTACCGGAATGGTACAAATCTAAGATATCCGGAATATATAAAATCGGTGTTTGTGCAGTAAATCTGCGGATTGGATGGGCTATGCACATATTAGAATATGAAAATTACGAAGAAACGAAAAAACACTATGATACGGATTTTTCCTATAATACTTATCCTTGCTCGATTCCGCTGGATTTTCCGTGTGTGCCGATGCACTGGCACCGTGAAACGGAAATTATTTATGTAAAGAGCGGCAGGGGAATGGTCAATGTCGATGGTATTTCCTACCCGGTTGTCAAAGACAGCATTGTCTTTATTCTGCCGGGCAGGCTTCATTCCATTGCGCAGTATGAATCGGAAGCATTTTCATACGAAAATATTATTTTTGATATGCAGATGTTAATCCCAAAAGAAGGGGATACGATGTCTTTTAACTTTTTTCACCGCCTGCAAAATTTCCCCGAAGATTTTCCGGTTTTAATAGACCGGGTTCCGAAAGCGCACCGCGCTGTTCAAATCTGCCTTGACCGGATTGACGATTTGCGTACCACCTATCCTGCCGGGTATTATCTCGGCATTAAAGGCTGGCTGTATCAGTTGTTTTTTATTCTGGAATCAGAGATTCTTGCACCGGATAAAATGCGTGAAATTACAACTTGTGATTTACCGCAGCAAAAAAACAGTGCTGTTTCCTCCCGGAAAAACGGTTATTTTAAAGAAAATACGAAGGAAAAGCTGTGTCTGATTACCGATTATATTGCAAATTACTACCCACAAAAAATCAGTATTGAGCAGATTGCGGCAGTCTGCGGTTTCAGCAGCTCCCATTTCATGAAATTTTTCAAGCTGTATATGGGAAAGCCCTTTATTGCTTACTTAAATGAGTACCGCCTAATCCGTGCCGCGCACCTGCTGTGTGCATCAGATGATGACATTCTTGCGATTTCCCTGGAATGCGGTTTTGAAAATGTATCTTATTTTAACCGCTTATTCCTGCGCGAATATCATATGACACCGTCCAAATTCCGGCAGGCGCGCAGAAACTGATGCTGCTTTTATATCTTATGCACGTTTTTAAGATAATTTAAAAAACCTGTACACCCTGCCACCACATCATTCCATGTCTGTGCAAAATCCCCGGAATACCACGGGTCTGCGATTGATTTGCCGCGGCGGCTGATTGTCTGGCTGATTGAATTGCTGCTTTTATTTTTAGTCTGAAGCTGACTACCCTCTTGAAGTTCGTCTGCATAATCTAACAACAGATGAATTTTTCCTTCGGTATCCGCGCCTGTGATACGCTCTGTGTTACGGATGTTGTTGGTATCCGCACAAAGCAGGTAGTCATAGTGATGATAATCTTCTTTTGTCACCTGTCTGGCGCGCTTGCCCGCAAAGTTGGTGTATGCGGTCTTTCCAATCCCATGCTTTTTTAGTTCTGCCTGCGCCGGCGGATAGATTGGATTCCCTTTGCCGTTCCAGATTTCCTCTGTGCTGGTCGCCGCCGAAGCGATTTCAAATTGTTCTGTCAAGCCACGCTGTTCCACCATGTCTTTTAATACGAATTCTGACATTGGGGAACGGCAGATGTTGCCGTGGCAGATAAATAATACTTTTATCATTGTTTTATATCTCCTCAAATCTTCTCAAACCATTGATTTTACTTGGTTCTTTGAAAATTGTAATTTTCGTTATTTTCTTATTTTTTCTTAAAAATCCTTATATTTCTTTCACCATTTGGCATACAAATTGGCATAAAATGAAAGTTTTATGCCACGCCTTTTTATCATGGCATATTAACAACCTTCCGTGGCATTTTACCCTTAGAAGTGCCTGCAAGATTCAGTCTTTCAAGCTCTTCTCTTGCATCTTTTGCCCCCAAGTGCGTATATGTATTTAAGGTCACTCCTATATCACTATGCCCCATTAAATATTGCAAAGTTTTTGGGTTCATACCTGCTCTTGCCATGTTACTGCAATATGTATGCCTACATACATGAGGTGTAATTTTCGGAATCTGTACACGATATGTCCGATTATATCTTCCTACCGCATAATGAAAATACTTCTCCCAATTCAATGCAACCATCGGATTGTTATTTTTATCGTAAAATAAAAATCCTGTATAGCCATCAATGATTGGTTCTACCTTTGGATACTTCCTATTTGCAACAATTCTTTCCAAACATTCTCTGACTTCCTCTGTCATAGGAATATCTCTGGTACCCGAAGATGTCTTTGTTTCCTCAATGCTATATTCCATATCACGTTTGCGCTGTAACTGATGTGTAATATAAATCAGATTGTTCTCAAAATCAATATCATGCACCGTAAGTCCACAAAATTCACTTACACGAAGCCCTGTCTTGAACAAAAGAAACATTCCATCATAATATTTACTATAATGGCTGTCTTCTTTGATAAATTTCAAGAATTTGCGTTCATCTTCCTGTGTAATTGCTTCTCTTGTTACAGAATCATTGACAACAACGGTAGCAAGTTGAAACTCAAATGGATTTCGAAGTAATAAATCATCATCTACAGCCATCTGAAATGCTGGTCTAAGAACACCGCGAATGGAATGAATAGAACTATATCCTCTTCCATCTTCTTCCTGCAACTTAATCAGAAACAACTTCGCATCTGATAATTTCACACGGTCAATTCTCTTAGTTCCAAATGCTTCCTTTGCAATCACATTTCTTACAAACTGATAATTTGCAGCTGTATTATGTCGAACGCCCTTTTTCAATCCCAAATAACGTTCTACCAGCTCCAAAACTGTCATGTCACCACTGCACACTCCGCGATTCAATTCCATTTGGATTGTCTTTTCTTTTTCTCTTAAAGAAATATCCGCTTTTCTTCCAGCTGGCACACGATCCGTGTTTACTAATCTCCAACTATATACCGCTTTTCTTTTTCCAAAAGCATCCACATATCTGTATGCATATCTTCCATTTTTGTCCTGACTTTCTCCATTCCAGAGAAGTCTGTTTTTATTGTCACGTCTCTTTTCACTCAATACTTGCTCCTTTCTAAAGAGCCATGACATAGCATATTGTTAGTATACCATGGATGACTCTTTTTTTGTCAAAATCTTGCTTCTAAATTGTTTCTAATTTATCAATATACTGTTCAAATTTAGCTCGTTTGATTTGAACACGATTTCCATTCCATAATAGATAGTCTGCGTTCTTATCCTCATTGATAAGCGATCTTAACTTGTTCTCTCCAATGCGAAAATACATCGCTGCTTCTTCTACTGATAATGTATATTTTCTCCAAATAGGAATTTCATATGTTTTTTCCATTGCTTACGCTCCTTTCTTTAAGCCCGGTAGGGTGGAAACCATCTTTGTAAACCCCAAAAGTAAACCACCGCCAAAAGACTTTTCATTTTCTATATTTGTTGTTATTTTCTCTTTTTTATTTTCTTTACTTATATTACGTTTACATAGTTTACACATAAATAAAATTCAATATTTATAAGTCTTCCGCCTTAAACCATGTTGTAAATAATCAGTAAACATTCAAAGAATTTGTTGTTTCATACTCTTGAATCAAATGGAATCTCCATCTGCTTGGGAATAGATACAAATTCCTTGTTTACGGCTTCCTCTCGATACCAATATTTCTGAATCCCATACTTTTCAAAACGTTTTGTTGCACCTGTCTTTTGCTTCCATCCAACAATACTGTTATTCATAATATCGTTGATTTCATTAACCGTTCTTCGATCAGGCTTTCCCACATTATCTAATGCTTCCTGATAGATAAGATTGGTACACACATAATCCGCACTGTAATTATCCAAAAAGGACTGAATAATTCCTACATCTGTATCCTCTGCCATAAAGAAGTCTCTTTGCTGTGCTAACTGTTCTTTTAAATGTTTTGGCAGAATTAAACTGTAATCTCCACTTCGATAGATTTCCATGACTTCTGCCCACATCTGTTCTATATATGCTCGGCTCTCTGCTTCATTCTCTAGAATATGTACCTCTGGTTGAACTACATGTGTTTCTATTGGAATAAATCTTCTATTGCCGGTACGATCAAATGGTAAAAATCCCTTTTTATTTGAAGTTCCTGCAAATACACATTGTCTTGGCGCATCCTTTGGATATCTCTCATAGGGCACTTTATAGGTATCCTTTTGTCTACTGATAAATGCCTTGTTTTCTTCAATATATCTCGCACTAGCAGTTGCCACCATCTCAGCCATTTCAATAATCCAATGTCCGCTCATCTTACGAACCACATTCTCATCATTCAACCGTTTTAGATCATCGGAAAACCAATCATCCTTCATTGCCAATAAGCGAAAAAATGTCGACTTTCCATCTCCTTGCTTTCCTACCAGGCAAAGCATTATTTCAAATTTACATCCTGGATAAAATATGCGATTAATTGCTCCTAACATAAAAATCTTAAGAGATTCATACACAAGTTCTGATTCCTCACACCCCAAGAAATGATGAAGTGCCTTCGCCACCCGTGGTACACCATCCCACTCTAATGCATTCAGCTTGTCCTGAATTGGGTGAAATTTATATTCAGACGCTACGATACGAATCCCACTCACTACCTGTTGACCTGCATTTAATATTCCATAATCTTCCATAATGAGTGCAACCTGATGTAAATCATCATCTTCAATGCAATGTGCATTCTCATTCCAGGGTGTACTATTCACCACATCCACTCGATCTGTAAGCAGATTCTTTCGAAATGCTCCTTCAAGTATTGGATCCTGCTCTAATATACTGATTACATTTTTAACACTTCGTATCACCTTGCCATTATCGTTTAATGCGAGAGTTTCTCTGATTTCTGCCCTTTTCAATCTCAGCAACTCTTTGTCCAATCTTTTCTACCTCCCCTTTGCAATTTTCGTAAAAATCTTTTATCTCTTCACGACTGCCAAATAACAATCCGTCTTCCAAATATTCACTTCTGGTCAAGTTGACCAGAACTTCCTCAAAATGCTCATCCCATTCCTCATCCATACTTTTGGGTGCATAGATAATCTTCCATTCCTTTAGGATATTCGCATAGTCTGCTACAGTTCGAAATGCCCTGGTAATTTCATGCATTGTAACTGTCGATTCCTTCTTCACGCATTTTACTGGATTACCTGGCTTTGCCGATTTGGTTCCATATTTTTCTGTAATTAATCCATAATCTGATGCAAGTTTGTTAGCTGCATCCTTTGCCGACAGATTAAAATACATTGCTACAAAATCAATGACATCTCCTGATGCACCACATCCAAAACAATAGAAACGCTTATCCACCTTCATACTCGGATGTTTGTCATTATGAAATGGACAGCATATTAGTCCAGATTGATTGGGATGAAAACCATAATGAATCACTGCATCTTTTGTCGTAATATTTTGTTTTACTACCGTAAATACATTTGTCCTCATTAACGATGTCTCCCCTTTCTCCTTGGAACTAACTGCTGTGCCATCTCCTGTACTTGTCCTACAACTTCTTCCTTTTCCGCAGTTTGCATTTTCTCCAGCGAAAGTTCTTCATCTTTTGGTCCTGTAAGTGCTAATTCTTCAATCCGATCCCACATACTTGTCTTTATTTGATTTATATTTGACTTCTTTTTTACTGGATCCATAAAATAGTTTTGAAATACTCTTGTAAAGCGATCTTTCGCTCCCATCAGCACCTCGCATATACGATTCGTCACATTTTTAATGGCTCTTTTTTCACTGCTGCCATACCATTCTTCCTCCGATTCTTCTTCATCCAAACTTGCTTTTCTGATATCACGGCTTCCTAACAAAGTCATGTGTTGTGCCATATCACCAACCATCAAATTGCAGGATTCTCTATAAGCAGCATCAGCCATACACTCAATCATGGTATTGATTGCCGCCATATCTGTATTAACAGCACTAAGTTGCTTTTCTTTTGTATCAATTTCTTCCTTTACATTTCCAAGCTTGATTTTTTGATTCTGAATAATAAAATCATTTTTTTCCAAATACTTGCGCCCACCATATTCGGCTGTCTTATCCACAGACAAACCATATTCCTCACAAAGCTCTAAGAATTTGTTTCTACACACTGCATCAAATACCATCTTGCGATTATTCGCTTTACTCTTAGGCTTGTTTGGATACGGTAACTCAAAGCCTAGAAGCTCCAATGCCTTATCCTGTTGTGGGGCAATTTCTCCATAGCTATTTGGTGCATCAAATACATGACGTTCATGGATATGTGGTGTTGCTTCATCCACATGTAATGCCCAATCAAGAATATGTATAAATTGCCCATACGAATCTTCAAACCATTCCAGAAAATCTTCAGTCACCTTTACAAGTGTTTCTGGTTTTACTGATGCATCCATTGTTCCAAGCTGATAGATGCTCTCCTCAGGACAGGTTTTCTTATTTTGATAAATGCCCTCAATCATTCTGTTTCTCTCTGTGTGTCTATTTCTTGCATTTCTTTCATTTTGATTTATTACAAAAGCACCATAATTTTCTTCATAAAAACGAAGTTCAATTGCATCGAAGCTCTCATAATTTCCTTTTGAAGTGGCAGTTCTTTTTCCTGTATAACAATCCCAATAAATATTTTGCATTGCCATATTTGCATCAATATGTTCACTATGATTCAAATCAAAATTCCGATCATTATGTTTGGGATTGTAGGAACCATGCTTACCACTTCGACCATTGTGTCTTGTCGCTTTCATTCTTCCCTCCATCACTGTAATTTTTTTCTGTTTGACTATCTGCAAATCCGCAACCGTGTTGTTGTTACGCCAGATAGTACCCAGTACGAAGTGGCGCATCCGCCACCTCTCGCCGTTGGCGCCTGGGCAAGAGTTGCACCCTTGACCGGCTTAAATATTCTCCTGCTGTAACTCGCTTTTCCCGGGAATCGAGTTGCAGCTTATTCAAATATCCACAGCGCATCGTAAAGACTATTCAAGAATTGCGCCTATTCTCTTTTGCATTTCAAAATGTATATGGTTCCATTTATGACAAATGACTACTTTCAAATTGCAAAAGAATATGTCTTTACTAAGTATTTGGGTTGAAAAAATACTGATTACTAAATCTTGTAAGAATTTATATCTTCTTTTTTCTTCCCTACTATGTACTTGGAGCCTCAAAAAGCTGATTGCAGATTTTTGAGCAAACTTTTTCAAAAATTTTTTTCTTACAATTTGTATATGGGAACAAATTCTACTAATCCTCGTTTTTTCTTGTAACTTTTTAAATAACTTTGTATTTCTTAGATCAGATATGTGGGTTTACTTTTCGTTTTTCCCACCTATTACTGTGATTTTTGGCAAAAAAAATCTCCAGGAACTTTTTCGTTCCTGAAGATTTTTGCTAATTTTATACACTTTTGTATTATTGATAAATCTTATCTCTTTTTTCCCATGAATTAGAAACATAATTACAACGTTCTCGAATCCTTCATACTAACGTTGTAACTTATTCCATATCAAATGATCCAATATAATTATCATATGCATCTTGTTTCTCATCATTTAGAAAATCCACACTATATGTATCACTACCTACATAAATATGAACTTTCCCATCTACACAATCGAATGTAATATCTCCTGCTGAATTTTGAGTTATCGTATTGTACCCTGAATAGTAGTTTAAATCTTTTGACTTAGCTTCCCCAATTACTACAATTTTCGGATTAAGTACTGTTAAAATATCTTCTGGAATTTTACCACTCTCTCTGCCATGATGTGGTGCAAACAGAACATCTATTTCTTCAAAATCAATTTCATCTTTAACCTTTTCAAGGAAGTCCGTTTCTATATCACCCATCCACAAAAATTTTGCTCCACAATTATATTGAACAATAAGAGAAATATTGTTTGGACTTTTCCCTTCCTTCGCTTGCTTTAATGCGTCTTTATAATCTTCGTTGTCTGTATCAGGCCACAAAAAATGTAACCCAGCACCCTTTCTAACACTGTCACCCTTATTTAACCATTTTCTACTACATCCTTTATAAACATAAAATGCTTTTTCTCCATCTCTAATTTCTTTATATTTTTTAAAGGAATCCGTTTCATCTGTCTTTGTTGCTTCATTCTCTACACAATAAAAATTCTCTATACTTTTGCGTTCATTATAGTATTCTATATGTTGAAAATGATCATCATCTGGATGTGTAGATATAAATCTTGTTATTCCTTTTCCTTTTGATTGCTCAATAATTTCGTCCATAATTTCTTCTTGATTATCATCTGTCATGCAACAATCTATTGATGTAAAACTATCGGATCCATGTTTAATATAAAACATATCTCCATTTCCTACCGAAAGTGATTTAACTAAGCTCATTACATTTCCTCCTTTTCATTAACCTTTTTCACTCTACTTGCAACATACTTAGTTTGTTTTTTGTATGCGACCGCAAAAAGAATTGTAATTATCACAAGTATCAAGATATCTGTTATTGTCGAAAAAGCTCTTATTTTTGAAATTAAAATCAAATATACTTTTGCTATCAGAACAACGATACACACAGAAAAAACCGTTCTATATGAGTTATTGACTTCAGATAATACATTCACCTTTTCATCTTTTCTACTTGCTTTCACAAACTCTCCATAATCTGCATATTTAACCCATTTTATTTTTTTGCATATAGGTTCAATTACCAATGATCCAAATCTACTTACCACCATTCCCATAAAATAAAAAACAAATAAATCCTCAATTATATTTCCTTCTACAATTTTAACCCCTATTATTCTCTCAAGCAAAAAATTCAACACAATACCTGGAAGTAAATTATTTAAGATATTATAAGAATCCAACTTTTCTAATATTTTCTCCATAGTGATGTCACCGTCCTTTCAATTTGCAGTATACCTCTTGCTTTAACATAACTTACGTGTTTCATTCTTGGATAAAATAACATATCAATTAATTCATTCCCTTTGCATAAGCATAAATTCTTTTCAAGAAATTTTCATCTACTGATGTCTTTCCATCAACCATTCCAGAGAAACCATTGTACGAACTGAATCCAAGCATATAAACAGCCAATGCCATAGAAAGATTTTCTGATTCTTCTCCAGATATTTCTGCAATCTTCTTCAATTCTTCTGCAACTGTATCATGAGGCACCTTTACATCTCCGCTCTTTTGAACTACAGATTCTATAACTTCTGGAAGTACCATGCACATCTGATAAAATGCATCCTCTTCTCCTGTTACAAGAGCATAGAATTGATCTAAACTTACTCTTCTGATTCGTTTATGTGAAATCTTTCTACCATCAACAGTTGGATTCCATGTAATATTTTGAGACTTTTGCGCAATTGCCTCTACTAAAAAGCATGCACAATCATCATCGTTTAGTAATTGATTCTGCATTTTCATATATGTCTTTCCTGTAGATGCCGAGTTCATAGTATTGTGTTTATTTTTCATCTCTACATAAATCCTATGTACTATATCCCCTTCTGGCAACTGAATACCATCTGGATTTTCATAAATAACATCCCAGCCACCTTCTTTTCCATTATCCGGAACACGGCAATTATTCATATACTGAAATATTGTTTGATGAAAATATCCAATATCATTATTATTTGATTTGTCTCTTTGACGAAATATTTCATTACCAACCATTTCTTCCCAAGTTGACTGATATACCGTTTTATCAAATATCAGCTTTATCGGATCAATGATATTTTTGTTAAAACGCTTGATATCAAATGATTCTAATTTTTCCCCATACTTATCAATCGTTGCTTCTACATGTTTAACAAAATCGTCTTCACTAATAAAATCTAATTTCCAATCCATTATATTGCCTCCTTAATTTTCGTATTTGCCTCAAGAATATCAAGCGAATGTACAATTTCCTTTGCGATATCATATGCCAAATTAACTGGGACAGCATTACCCACTTGCTTATACTGTGCTGATACATTACCACAAAATTCCCAATCATCTGGAAATGTCTGACAACGTGCATTTTCTCTAACCGTAAATGGTCTAGCTTCCAATGGATGACATCTCTCTGTTTGTTTCTGAGAAGGTGATGTCAATACCGTGAGCGATGGTTCATCCAAACTCATTCTTCTTAAAATTCCTGTTCTTCCGCCCTCCATGTCCCAACAACTCTTCATATACTCTTTTGCAATTTTAGGATCAATGTCTCTCCAATAACCCCCAGGTGGAACTAATTCAAATATTTTTTTCTTCTTTTCACCATATGGAACTCCTGGACCTTCTGGGCAATCTAACAAAACATCCCTAAGAACAGGTTTATAACTATGTGCCTTTGGGAATGTATACTCTGTTTTTCCTACAAGATCATTTCGAATTCCTATAGTAATAAGACGTTCTCTTTTCTGTGGTACTCCATGCTCCCATGCATTTAACACTTGTTTGTCGATGGTATATCCTGCTTTTGCAAAGATATCAAGCATTGTTGCATATGTTTTTCCATGGTCATGTGTAAGTAGTCCACGAACATTTTCAAATAGAAACATTTTGGGCTGCAGCTTTTCTAAGAATAATGCATAATGATAAAATAATGTTCCTCTCGCATCTTCAAGTCCGAGTCTTTTTCCTGCATATGAAAATGCCTGGCAAGGTGCTCCACCTGAAAGAAGATCTAATTCTCCCTTTTTAATAGAGAAATACTCTTCTAAATCTAAACATGACACATTTGCAATATCATCGTTAATCACATTCCAATTTGGTCTATTTTTCTTTAATGTATCTGCTGCATTCTTATCAAATTCTATTAAGCCAAGTGTTTCAAAACCAGCTTTTTCCACGCCTAAGGCTAACCCACCAGCTCCAGCAAACAATTCAATACTTGTATACATTCAATTACCTCTTTACTTTTTTCTAATTTTATCATTGTAAGTGTACCAAAAAACGGACTTGTTCTATATTAACTTACAATTCTTTCTTCATCTACTAATTCCATTATGTCTTCAACTTGACATTGCAAAGCTTTACAAATCTTGCAAAGCACTTCTGTTGAAACATTTTCATTTTTTCCCATCTTAGCCAAAGCATTTGTTGTAATTCCAGATTTTTCTCTAAGCTGTGTTTTACTCATATTCAAATCTATAAGTTTTTTCCATAATTTGTTATAGTTTACTGTCATAATTATTCCTTTCAACTGTTATAAATCAATAGACTATCCGCTTAACAAGTATATCAAATCATATTGATTTTCTCAATATGATTTTGATTAATTCAATGTCCTAATCTATTCAATACATCCAAATAGCAGATATGATTTTTGCTGTGATTTTGTCTTCTAACTTTTCAATTCAACTGTAGCTTTGTCTCAAGTATTTTCATTTTTCTTTATGAAACTCATAAGCCACTCGTTCAATAGGCTAAAACCTAAAAATGGTGCCATTTAATATTACTAAATGACACCACCACTATTTTAAATATTTTTATTTTTGAAAAATCTTTTATATTTTTCACTCGATTTCCTATATTCTTTCGGAAGTTCTATAAGATGAAAATAGTTATCTTTTACTTTAGAACAATAAGGAACATCTCTTAGTGTGATATAACAATCCATTATTTGGGGATCATCTTTTTTTATACTAATTGGAGTTTCTGTAATCTGTAAATATGATTCAATCAAAATGTAAATATTATTAACAATATATTCAACTCCATATTCAGCCTGCATATCGTCAAATCCATATATATTAAAAATATCTAATATACATTCTTGCATAGCATCTAAACTATAATACAACCTCACCGCAGGATGTGGATGAGTCAATAGCGAATAATCAGGCACGTCTCCAGTATGAACTGAATCAAAAATTTGAAATTCAATTGTAAGTGAGAGCCAATACAATATGGTAAGCTGCTCTAAAATACTCAAAAGTTGAGACCGTTTCAAGTTTTGTGTAAACTATAAAAACTGATATAAGATTTGTGAATAGTTGCAAATGGGCAGAGCCGATTTCCCAGGTTCTGCCCATATCTGCATTATACAGGAGTTTTTGGGCCGTTTTACGAAATATTTTTGCTAAAGCGGCAACTCTGGTTATGGTAACTATTATTCTGCATATAATACCGTTTCATTACTGAGTAAGCTGTAATGTCGGATATAAAATTTATAATCGCTTCGGAATGAAAGCAGTAATGCGGGTATGTCAACAATGTGGTTTTTGTCATGGTAGATAGATATAGCAAGGCGGGGCTTTTGAGTTTTTATAATATATTCAGCGCCCTTTAATGCATCATATTCAGCACCTTCAATATCCATTTTCATTAATGTGACACGTTCACCTTTTAAAAATTCATCTAAACGAATCACTTCGATAGTCTGCAAATTGTCTGTATTGCTGCCTGCATTTACAATTTTAGCATTTTCATAGCCGTTGGCCATAAAAGAAACATGACCGTGCTTATTGGATATACCATACGGAAGCAATTCACAATTTTTAAGATTGCTTAGTGTATTATCACATTTTTTAAACGAGGCAGGGTCGGGCTCAAAACTCCATATTTTATCGTAGGTCATGCCACCTTCAGCACACCAGCCGGCAAAGCGGAAAGCGGTACTTCCGTCATAACAGCCGCAGTCTACAAATGCTTCATGTTCATTTGGTGTAAATACATCAAAATACTGCGAACTATTATTTCTCCAGTCAGAAATGGTTAAAATATTTTCCGCTGATACACCGCTATCCAGCAGCTGCTTGTAAATGGATTGGACGGCGCTTTTTTTATAAACAGCAATAACATATTTTGTTCCGTTTAATCCAAATTGATTTTGATATGTTTCCAATGAATAAATAGGAAGGTTTGTTCTTTCATCACGTGTATTCTGGCTATAATTATCAATAAAGCAAAACCACGGAAGATTTTTAAATGTACCGGCTAAATCCCCGCCATTGGCACCAGCTCCAAAGATGACAAGATGGGCGGTTCCGGAATGATATAATTTTTCGGCAAAAGCCTGAATATCGGCATTTAAATTCTTATAACAGGCGGGCAAATCCCTTACATATCCTACGTCACCGGTTGCAGAATAATTCAGCCGGGCGGTAAATAGTTCTTTTGAAATTTCATCATTTAGTGCCTGATATATATTTCGTGTAGTGTCAAAAAAATGAGTCATGTGGTCGTTCTCCTTTAGAGTTGTTGAGATATGTCTAATAATAAAGTAATATATAGGTTGATTATAATATAAAGCAATAATAAGTTCAATTGGGATAAGGATAAATATAAAATGATGCAATTGTGCTGATGAAATCCCCACGAGGGTTAATTTTTTCTGATTTCGTCCGATATAATCTATATAATTAGAACAGGATTTAGGATGAGTCTTGATTGTGCATGGAGGCATGAAAAAATATAGAACAGGTATTTAGCCATCCGGATAATTAGATTCGGGTGGCTTTTTTACTTTATGAAAATTGCTAAACGATATTCCTATAAGAAAAATGCTTTCGTTGCAAAATAGAATGAATAGAGCAGGAAATAACTATGGACGAAAAAATATTGGTGACAAGGCCGTCAATGCCGTCATATGAAGAATATATAGAGGCGATAAAACCGTTGTGGGATTCTCATTGGATTACAAATATGGGAACGTATCACCGGCAGCTTGAAAAAGAATTAAAAGAATATCTGGATGTGCTGGGATTGTCATTAATGGTCAATGGACATATGGCATTGGAGCTTGCGATACAGGCTTTTGATTTTCAGGAGGGGGCAGAAGTTATAACGACCCCGTTTACCTTTATTTCCACGACACATGCAATCGTAAGAAATAGATTAAAACCGGTATTTTGTGATGTTAAATTAAGCGATGGAACAATTGATGAAACGAAGATAGAAGATCTGATTACAGAAAATACAGTGGCAATTTTGCCGGTGCATGTCTATGGAAATGTGTGCAATGTAGAAGAAATTCAAAGAATTGCGGATAAGTACAGCTTAAAGGTTATATATGATGCGGCGCACGCATTTGGTGTGAAATATAAAGGGAAAGGAATCGGAAGCTACGGTGATGCGTCCATATTCAGTTTTCATGCTACAAAGGTATTTAATACCATCGAAGGTGGGGCAGTGGCGTTTTCAGACCCTAAAATGTATGATAAGCTGTATAATCTGAAAAATTTCGGAATCCGTGGAGAAGAACTGGTTGTTTCGGTCGGTGCCAATGCGAAAATGAATGAATTCTCAGCAATTATGGGACTGTGTAATCTGAAGCATATTGATGGAGTGATTCAGGCAAGAAAAGAACGGTATGAGCTTTATACAGAATTATTAAAAGACATTCCGGGAATAAAATTGTTTGATAGGAATGAAAATGCGACCAATAATTATGCGTATTTTCCGATACTGGTGGAACAGGGATATGGAAGAAACAGGGATGAGTTGTATGATTATTTAAAGAAAAATGATATATACGCAAGGAAGTATTTTTATCCGATTACAGCGGATCAGGCATGTTTTAGAAATAAATATCGGAATGATGATTTAGAGAATGCAAGAGGATTATCTAAAGGCGTTATAGTATTACCATTATATGAAAAGTTAGATATAAAACAAATAAAGTGTATTATAAAGTATATAATATAAAAATGTTTTTTGAAATAGGGAGAAAATAACATTGGGAGAGGTTAGATTAAAGGCTCTTGTGCTGGCGGGAGGATATGATCAAATAGCGTTAATTAAAGAGTTAAAAGCTAAAAAGTATGAAGTCCTTTTGGCAGATTATTTAGATAATCCGCCGGCAAAAAAAGAAGCAGATTATTTTTTTCAAATCAGCACATTAGATGAGAAGGGTATATATAATTTGGCAAAAAGAGAAAAAGTTAATATAGTTATTACGGCATGTACAGATCAAGCACTACTTACAGCAGCGAATGTTTCGGAAAAACTGGGATTGCCATTTTATTTAAGTGGAAAGCATGCAAAAAGTGTAACAAATAAGTTTTATATGAAACAAAAATTTAAGGAAAATAATATATCTTCAGCAGATTACAGAGTGTTTGAAGATATACTGGAAGAAAAAGAAATTTTTAATTTTAATAATTTTCCATATGTTGTAAAACCATGTGACTGTAACAGTTCAAAAGGAGTGCAGAAAGTTGAAAATTCACAGGAATTAAAACGGGCAATAAACAAGGCGTTTTCATTAAGCAGAAGCAAAAAAATTGTAATCGAAAATTTTTTAGATGGGGTAGAAATTTCGGTAGACGTGTGGGTTAAAAATTTTATACCACAGATTTTATCTGTTACACAGACAAAAAAAATGGATAGTCATACAGATTCATTTACAATATATCAGAGTTGTTATCCAGTAAATATGACGTTGGATTTAAAAACACAGATTAATGAAATATCATATAAACTTTGTGAAGCATTTGGGGTGAAAAATGGTCCGATGCTTATTCAGGCAATAATAAAAGAGAATAAGGTTTATGTGTTGGAATTTAGTGCAAGAATGGGTGGAGGAACAAAATATAAACTTATAGAGTATATAACAGGAATCAATATAATGCAGTTATATACGGATTTTACAGTAAATTCACCTAATGTTGAGATAATGCCCGTGATGTCTGAAAAAATGTACGAGATGGATTATATTTATGCATATAATGGAATATTTAAAATGTTGAAAGGATATGAAGAATTAAAGCAGCATAATGTTATATGTGAATATTTTCAATATAAAGAAGAAGGTGCAGAGATTAGTCAGAGGTGTGTTAGTGGTGATAGAGTGGTTGGAGTCCTGATTGCAGCAGATACGTTAGAGGAAATGAAAAATAAGAGAGATATATTAATGCAACAAACAGAAATTCTAGATATGGAGGGAAACGATATAACATATAGAGAATGTTTTGAGGCATAACGGGGAATGAGAAAATGAAAGAAAAACAGAAATATTTTGTATGCGGCGGTGGCCATCAGGGACTTGCTATGGCAGCATATTTGGCATTAAATGGTGAAAAAGTAACGTTGTGGAATAGAACATTAGAGCATATAGAAGAAGTAAAAAAAAATAGAATTATATATTGCACAGGAGTTATAGAAGGAATTGCAGTAATTGAAAAAGCATCAGAAAAGATTGAGGAAGTTATTTCGGATTACATTTTGGTAACAGTTCCAAGTACGGCATATGCAGATATAGCAAAAGAAATAGCACCTTATGTTAATAAAAATACAATTATTATATTGAATCCGGGAAGAACATTTGGCGCAATACAATTTGCTGAGGAATTAAAAAAAAATAATGTGATGGAATTACCGCAAATAGCTGAAACACAGACAATAGTATACACATGTAGAAGAAAAGGAAATAATGAAGTTACAATTTTTGCAATGAAGAATGACGTCAAAATAGCTGGATTGGCAAATTGCCGAATGGATATTGTAATGCAAAGAATGCCGAGGTCTTTAAAAAAATATTTTTCAGTTGAAAGCAATATTGTAAGAACCTCGTTGGCAAATGTCGGAATGATATTACATTGTGCGCCAGTATTAATGAATATTGGATGGATTGAAAATAGTAAAGTCGTATTTAAATATTACTATGATGGAATATCACAAACGGTTGCGAAATACATAGAAGAAATGGATGGTGAAAGGCTAAATGTAGCAGAAAAAATGGGGTATCCGGTAGAGTCAGTCAAGGAATGGATGAAAAGGACTTATAATGTAACAGGGAATAATTTATATGAATGTATAAAAAATAATTATGCATATAAAGAAATAGATGCACCGCCATCTTTAGAAAGTCGATATATATTAGAGGATGTACCAAATGGACTAGTACCAATAGAGTATGTCGGAGAAAAATTGATGGTTCCAACACCTAAAATTACCAATATAATTGATTTAGCAAATGCAGTGTATGAAACGGATTTTAGAAAAAGTGGAAGAACTTTTTCGCCAGAAGTAATAAAGGCATATGTTAATAATGAATAAGGAAAACGCATTATGGTAGCTCAAAAAACAGAAAGATTTGGATTGATAAAAACATTAGTAGATGCGCATACAATGGGAGTATACGCAGCAGCGGCCTTGTTAAAAGATTGTGGATATACAGTTATTATGGCAACGTCAAAAGAAGAAAAGGCGTTGGAATCGTTGGAAAGTGAAGAAAGTAAAAAAATAATCGTAGACTGGGTTGTGCAGAATCAAATTAAGCATATCGGAATTTCATATCGTTTAGATCCTGATGATGCAGTAAATATAGCAGGGCGATTCATTGCAATTTTAAAAAAACAACGATGTTTTGAATGTCCTGAGGCGGTTGTAAAAAGTATATATTTTGCTGGATTAAAACCAGCATGTGAAAAAATAGAGAAAGAGTATAAAGGACGGATACATACTTTTAAGGGAGGAGAATCACCAGAAGAAACATTAACTGTAATGGGAGTTCCGGTAAATGAAATACCGGAGCATATTGTATCCGGATGTAAATATGATCGCGAAATATTAAAATTTGGACAAAGTGTTATTGATGAAGAATGTTATATAAGAGAAAAAACACTAGAGAGAAATCAGTATGTCGATTATGGGAAAGCAACAGACACTTTAATGAAACGTTTGGATTACAATTTTAAAGGGGGATTTCAACCACTTATCCGGGCACATTCGGGTCCATATTCACCGGATATGACGAGAACAGATTGTATAAAACAGTATTTGCAATGGTGTAAAACACTTGCTGAATCGGGATATTTAGATATTTTATCAATAGGTTCATCACAGCTATCGCAGTCTAATTTCGGTGAAAGTTGGAATGGGAAAATTAATGGTGGCGGTGTACCGGTTAATTCTGAAAAAGAATATATTGATATTTGGAAGGCAGCGACCCCAATGCTGGTGAGAACATATTCTGCTACAAAAAATGTTAGAGATATGGCGGAAATGTATGAAAGAACGATACATATTGCATGGCATGCACTTTCATTGTGGTGGTTTGATGAATTAGATGGCAGAGGAACTAATAATTTATATCAAAATTTAAATGAGCATATCGATACAATGAGATATGTTGCATTAACAAATAAACCGGTTGAAGCAAATGTTCCGCATCATTTTGCATTTCGGGGATGTGATGATGTAACATATATTTTATCAGAAGTTTTAGCAGCCAAGATGGCAAAAAAATGCGGTGTAACCAGTTTTATTTTACAAAATATGTTAAATACACCACGGAGTACATGGGGAATACAGGATATTGCAAAATCACGAGTTGTATTAAAACTTGTTAAAGAATTGGAAGATAAGAATTTTAGAGTTATATTTCAGACTCGGGCTGGATTAGATTATTTTAAGCCAGATATTGAGAAGGCAAAAGTTCAATTGGCAAGTGTGACAGCGATGATGGATGATATTGATCCATATAATGTTTATAATCCTGAAATAATTCATGTTGTAAGTTATAGTGAGGCATTATATTTGGCAACTCCTGAGATAATCAATGATAGTATCAAAATTACGCGTACATCATTACGTAAATATAGACAAAGAAAAAAGGAATTGCAAATCATTGAACGGGCAGAAGAAAAGATAGTGGTGAGAATGGAACAATTGGAAACGGATGTAAGAAAGTTGTTGAATGCAATGGAAGTTAATATTCCAAATTTGTATTCTGCAAGGGGACTATATACTGCATTTGTTGCAGGTTGGTTACCTGTACCACAGTTGTGGTCAGAATCAGAGGAGTTTAAGATGGCAAAACAATGGGAGGTGCAGATGCACAATGGGGGACTTGAAGTTGAGGATAAAGGCATAATAATGTCATGTGATACAAGAATAAACAAATGTGTAGCTAATATTGCACAAGCAGAGTATATATTTAAAAATAAATATGGAGAAAAAAGATAATGAAAAAATTAATTGGATGTCCAGCAGGCGAGTGGGCAAAAAAGTTGTTCACATTAGATAGATTTGAAAAATTAGTATATTTTTTAGACGAATGTGAGGGGGAATATGGATATACGGGGCTTAAAAAGCACGTGTATGCATATGAGCATCTAAAAAATGAAAATTTAAAAGACATTGTAGTAATTATTAATGATACAAGGAAATATGATGAGATAAAGGACCAATTAGAAAAGTATGGATTGATAGAAAATAAACATTTTTTTAATGGGTGGAAGCTTGATAGCAGCTTTTATTATGAAGTATATAAGGATAAAAGCTGGATAGATTTTGAAAAAGAAGATAGCATGGCTTTAGTGAGACAGCAAGCTGGTTGGAAAAAACGTGCGGAAATTTTGGCTAGGTTAATTCCAAGCGATGTACGTTCAGTTATGGATGTTGGATGTGGAGAATGCTTGTTGAAACATTTTTTACCGAGGGAAGTTAAATACTATGGAGTTGATTATATAAAAAGAAAAAAAGATACCATTGTATGCGATATAAATAAAGAAAAACTACCACAGTTAGATGTGGATTTGTATTATCTTGCCGGTGTAATTGATTATATTGAAAATATGCCACAGTTTATAAAACAATTAAAAAATGCAAGATATGTAATCTTAAGTAAAGTTAGAAATGAAAGGTTTATAAGGTTAGACGATAAAATTATGGACAAAGGTTATATGAATTATGGCATTAGTGCATATTATGTATCTGATCTGATAACAGATATGTTTGAGAATGAATTTGTATGTAAAAAAATGGAATGGAATTATAGGGAACGGGATGAATATTATTTTTTATTTATAAAAAATACTTGATTATATGGGCAAGAAAAGGGGATATAAATGAATTTACGGGAATAAGGCGACAAACCTGTTAAAGCAGATATAGAAATTGATACTAGTAATATTTCAATAAGAGATGCAATGGAACATATATTAGAACAATTAGAAAATGGCTGGCTAGTAAATAACATAACTTGATTAGATAAGTAGTTGATGAGAAAATCTATTTGTTATATATGTTGAATTAAATTGTAAATTCAAAATAAAGGATAAAACTATGCAAAATATAAATTTTCATACATGTATTAAAATAGAAAATAAATTATGGTTTATTACAATAGATGGTTATTTGATGAACTATGATTTTAAATTAAATGAGGTGAAAGTTATTGTACCCCAAAATTTAAAAGACCTTCATTTTAAACAAATTGTAGATGATATGATTTATTATAAAGACTGTATTTATTTTGTAGAACAGGATGCTAGTCTGTTATATGAATATAATATCGAAAATAATTATTGCTTTTATTATAAGTTACCTGAATTTGCGATGGTAAATTGGGAGTGTTTTTCAGGAATATATAGAATTGATAATTACATATATTTTTTTGGAAAAACAGCTAATAAAATATGTTGCTTCAATACAGTAAATAAAGAGATATCTGTGTTAAAAAGTAATAAAGACATAGTGGTGAATAATTCTGTAAAAATAGGTCAGAACATATATTTTGCAAGTGAGAATAAGGTCATTGTGTATAATTTACCAGAAGGGAAATATGTAAAAGAATTTGAAATAAATATTGATATAAAAAGAATATTTAATTATCAGAACGAAATTTATATATTAACAAAACAAAATGATATTTTCTTATATGACAATAGTTTTAAAACGCAATCAATTATATATAGTAATGACACTATACAAACAACAGTGTGTATAGTGGTAACGGAAAATAAGATATTCGTTTTCCCATCAACACAAGGAACAATAAAGAGTATTAATAAAAAAAATGGAGATATAAAGGAAATAGCAAAACCTTTAGATATGAATTTTTATAACATTGAATGGGCAAAATTTTATAAGTATTGTGATGACGGTAATACATTTTGGCTGGCAAATAGAATGTCAAATTATACAGTTTGTGTTAATAAAAAAGATGAAAGCATACAATTTATAAAAATTAAATGTGGTACAGCTAGTCAGAGGATTCCATATTTAAAAGAAAAAGAACTATTATATAATAGTGATTTGAACTTGGAAGAATTTTTGACATTGTATATATAAAATTAGTAGGAGAATAAACATATGGTAAAAAAATATAATTATATAAATGTATTAGAACATAAAGTTGATTTATTAAATCACAAGATTATTATATATGGACTTTCTAAGTCAGCGTTGGATTTATATATTAAATTATGCGCTGCAGGAGTTGAAGTAACAGGCTTCACGGATTCATATGCAATATCAGGTGGAACTTTTTGTGAGTTACCCATCTATCATATTGAAGATGTAAAAAAGATGGAGAATATATATGTATATGTGTCTACATCTAATGCTGAGTATTTAAGAGAAATATTGGACATTTTAGAGGACACGAATAATACTATATTGTGTCAGGGAACAGTGTATGGTGCAGGCTTATATGATGTAGCGAAAATGAAGAAGTTGATGCAGCGTGATGAAAAGAAAATAAAAAAAGTAGCTGGACTATTTAATGATAAGAAGTCAATACAGACATATGACAACCTGCTTCAATATAGATTGTCTAATCAAGTGAATTTGCTTAAAGAGATATATGAAAAATCACATAAGCAATACTTTCCAATAGGTGAAATATTTTTTCCAAAACAGAATGAGGTTTTCATTGATGCTGGTGGATATAATGGACAGACGAGTGTAGAATTTGCGGAGTGGGTCGGTAATACGTATGACAAAATATACATAATGGAACCAGATTACACAATGCAAAGAGTGGCAAAGGAATATATAAAATTAAGAAATATTGATTCAGTAACAATTATTGGAAAAGGAGCATATTCGCATAGTACTACATTGCACTTCACAAATTCTATCGAGAGTGGTTCATCATATATTGATGAAATGGGCGTAAACAAAATAGAAACAATTAGTATAGATGAAATGCTTGATGGTCAAAGAGCTTCATATATCAAAATGGATATAGAGGGAGCAGAAATGGAAGCATTACAGGGAGCGCATGATACGATAAATAAATTCAGACCAAAACTGGCTATAAGTGTTTATCATAAAGAAGATGATTTATGGAATATACCTTATTATTTGCATGAAAAATATCCGTGGTATAAATTTTATTTAAGACATTATACCACGATTACTACAGAAACGATATTGTATGCAGTGGAGAAATAGATATGAATGACAAATTAGTAAGTATATTTTGTTTAACATATAATCATGTAGATTATATTCGAGATGCATTGGAAGGCTTTGTAAAGCAGAAAACAAATTTTCAATACGAGGTATTTGTATATGATGATGCATCAACAGATGGGACATCAGAGTGTATTCAAGAATATGCAAGTAGATATCCTCAATTGTTCAATATATATATATCACCATATAATACATATAATTCACCTGACAGGTTTAAAATATTGAATGAGTTGCAACATAAATATATTACAGGAAAATATGTAGCTATGTGTGAGGGGGATGATTATTGGATAGATTCAAAAAAATTACAGATGCAAGTCGATTACATGGAAGAACATGATAATTGTATGATGACTACACATGCATATAAAAAAATTAATTATTCAAATAAAGGAGTTGATGAAATAAGTTTTGCAGATATTGATAGAAATCTAACAAAAGAGGAAATAATCACAAATCCTCAAATAAATCTTGCAACATCTTCGTTGATAATGCGTAGAAAAGTGTTTTTCAGAGATGATAAATTTCCAAAGTGTGATGTTGGAGATATACCAAGACAATTATACGCTTTATCATATGGCGATATATATTATTTCAATAGAGTTATGAGCGTATATAGATATATGCATAAAGGCTCATGGACAAGTGATACATTTTTAAATCCTTATAAGTTTGTAAAACATAAGATAGGATTTGTTCAATTTTTAACCGAATATAATATTTATTCAAGTAGAAAATTTGAAAATTTAGTGTGGCAAAAAATTAAAGCATATTTGTATAGTGTAGTAGAAAATATTATGGAACTTGATATAAATAAAAGAAACGAAGTATTGAAATATGTCGAAAGTTATGGATATTTAGGAACTGAGATAATTCGGGTATATCGAAGTATGTGTGGAGAAAGTGAAGAAGTGAAAAATCTTTTATATGATAGTGCAAAAAAATTTAATATTGTTATTTTAGGAGCAGGGAAATATTCTTTTTGTATTGAAAAAATGTTAAAAAAACTAGATACTGAGTATTTTAAAGTTATTACAAAGAAAGACGAAAATCACAGGGGAGTAATTACATTATCTGAATATCCATATGAACAAGAAAAGACTATTATAATTGTTGGGATAAGTCAACTTAAAGAACAAGAAATACTTTCTAGTTTGGCAGGGAAAAAATATAAAAAGATTATTTATCCACTGTGGTTTAATAGAGAGATATTAATGAGATAAAATAAGGAAATTGTGTATATGAAAATTTCGATTATAGTACCAGTATACAATGTGGAACAATATTTGGCAGAGTGTTTGGAAAGTTTAGTTTCACAGGATATGTCTGATTATGAAATTATATGTATTGAAGATTGTTCTGAGGATAATTCTATGAGTATACTAAAAGAGTATGCACAAAAATATAGCAATATAAAAATTATAAGGCATACTACTAATAAGGGGTTATCAGCAGCAAGAAATTCCGGAATAAAAGCAGCAAGGGGAGAGTATTTACAATTTGTAGATTCTGATGATATGCTTGTAAAAGGTGCATGTAAGAAGTTGTATAATAATGCAAAAAAAAGTGATGCAGATATTGTATATTTTAATATGGAATTCCTAAATGATACGGATAAATTCTTAATAAGACATGAAGAAAGTAATATTGATTATGTTGGTCAATATACTGGAAGACAGTTGTTTTGTTTATATGAAAAAAACAATAATCATAAAACAGAATCGGTAAGACAGTTTATAAAGAGAGAATTTGTTATAAATAATCATTTACAATTTCATGAAGGAATTATTCATGAGGATGTCTTGTTTTATTTTCTTGCTGCGATGAAAGCGAATACAGTGATAGATATTAACACTTCACTATATATATATCGACAGAGAGAAGATTCAATTATGTGGTCACAAAGAGATAAGACATCGGGTTCGTTAAAAGTATGTATTATGAATATGTGTGCTTACTGGCTAAATGATGAGAGTTTTTCGGATGATGAAAATGAAATAATAGGAAAATATATCAAAAGAATATATGATATATACAAACAGTATGAACATTATGAAAATGAAATAAATGAATGCAATATGTTTGGCAATCGTAAAGAAAAAATAATACAAAACATTTTCTTAGATAAATGTGATGAAGTTATTTATCTATCAAAAGACATTATAGATAAATTGCGACATAATGAAAAAAATATTATATATGGGGCTGGTAAAATGGCAACTATTTTATATGATTATTTATATCAGAATAATGTGAAAATTCATAATATTGTTGTTACAAATAAAAAAAGAAATCATCAAACGTTAGCAGGTATAAGAGTTGATGAGATAAATGAACTCAATGAAAATAAGGATGCCATATTTATAATTGGAACAGATACAAAATTTCAATCTGAAATAGAAATAGAATTGCGAAATAGAGGATATAAAAATATTATAAAGCCTTCAATATGTCAGAAAAGAGGTTGAAAATGAAGTCGACAAATAAGGAACATGAATTAGATGAGATAGCAAATAAATTACTATTAGAGTTTAATGGAAGAAGTAAATTTTATATTTATGGAGCAGGAAAACTTGGAAAATTGCTTTATGAAAAACTTAAATGTAAGAATCAGTTTTCGGCATTTATAGATAATGATAATAGAAAACAAAGAGATGGATTTTGCAGTGAGAAAGTTATAACATTTAAAGAATATCTGAAAGTAGGAGATAAAAACATAATTATAATTGCAGCATCTGAAAAAAATACCATTGAAATTAAGAATCAATTAAATGAACAAGGATTAATAGAAAATAAGGATTATTATCTTTATGATGGATTTATGAAAGAAATTTATCCTATAATTAATCTGTATACATATAATGAATTATATATTGAGTTATGTCAAATTGTTCTAACTGAAAGATGTACACTAAGATGTAAAAAATGTGCACATGCATGTTATGCTGCGGATAATATGCTTGAAGATATGAGTATAGAAATGGCATATAAAAGTGCAGATAGTTTTTTTGAAAAAGTCGATTTAATCAATGAGTTTGTATTGATAGGAGGGGAACCTTTTTTATATAAGAAGTTACCGGATATAATCGAATATATTGGAAAAAAATACAGAAATCAAATCAATATTTTTAGTATAACAACAAATGGAACAATAACACCAAAGCGTGATGTGTTGGAAATGTGTAAAAAATATCATGTTTTGATAAGAATATCGAATTATTCTGAACAAATAAAAAGATTAAAAAAACAATATGAAGTTCTAATTAAAACACTTGAGGATTTTGGTGTGGAATACGATATCACACCAGAACACGGGCATTGGATGGATTATGGTTTTGAATATGTGGATAATGGCGATAATCCAGAACAGTTGATAAGTATATTTGATAATTGTAAAACACCTTGCAGGGAAATACGAGGCAGTAAATTATATTATTGTGTTATGGCCAGATCAGTATCAGACAATTTACATATGAATGTTGGAAAAGACGATTATCTTGATTTTGATAGCCTGAGTGAAAAGGATTATAAAAGACAGATTTTAGAGTATACATATGGATATTCTGAAAAAGGTTATTTGGATATGTGTAGGTATTGTCATGGGGCAGATGCTCATAAATATGTTATTCCAGTGGCTGAACAGATGAACGTATAAAGAGGAAGAGGAGAATATGCAGAAAATTGGAGTGGTTGTTACAGTATACAATCTTCAAGATTATGTTGAGGAGTGTGTAAATAGTATTCTAGATCAGGAGTATGATAATTTGGATATTGTTATTGTAGATGACGGTTCAACAGATGCAAGTCCTGCTATATGCAATCGGATTGCAAAACAGAATAAAAGGGTAAAGGTTATACATCAAAGTAATCAGGGACCAATAGTAGCAAGGTTAAATGGAGCAAATGCATTAAGGACACAGTATATTTCGTTTGTTGATGGTGATGACTGGATTAAAACTGAACTTTATAGTGATATTGTAAAATCAGGATATCTGGGGAAGGCAGATATTATTGATTTTGGAATTATTAGATATCATAGTGAAAATGATATGCGTAATGATAATGGGATATTTAAAGCAGGATTATATGAAAAAAATAAGATGATCAAAGAGATAATTCCTAAGATGTTATGGTATAAATCATCGTATGGTCTTGATCCAAGTATATGTTCCAAAATAATTAAAAGAGAATTATTTATTGCACAGATAAAAGCTATAAAAGATTTAAAGATTCATTATGGTGAAGATGCGGCTGTGATATATCCAATGGTGTTGAATGCACAAAATATTGCTATTATTGGAAGATGCTACTATTTTCACAGACAACGCAAGAATAATGTTTTACCGGGGTATATTTCCGATTGTTATTATTATGATAAAGTCTATAAGTTATATTCATATCTTAGAGATGTTTTTAGTATATCGCAGTATAAGGAACAACTTATTAAACAATTAGATTATTTTTATATTGCTTCTGTGCGATTAGGTAAAATAAGGTATGGTGATCTTGCATTTGAAGAAGATTATATGTTTCCTTTTAATAGAGTACCACAGGGAAGCAATATTATATTATATGGTGCAGGCAGGGTAGGACAGACATTTTATAGGCAGTTGCAAAAATTGGACTATTGTAAGGTCGTGGGATGGATTGATAAAAATCCTCAGATTTATGATAAATATAAGATACATAGTCCTGAATACATAGAAGATTTGGATTATGATGCGGTAATTGTAGCAATAGAGTCAAAACAAACATCAGAAAATGTTAAAAATGATTTATGTAATTGGGGAGTAGATAATGATAAGATAGTTCTTTTGTAACAAAATATATTTATAAAATACATAGTAATGCAGACAATGAAATGGTTTTATATGCTGTAATATAAAGGTGAACGAATATGAGAATATGAAATACTTGCTTTTTGGCACAGGAGATTACTACAACCGATATAAAAAATGGTTTGAATGTAAACGCTCTAACCCATGTACCTGTAAATACCCTGAAAAATTTGTTATAACAGTAATAATCCAGTTGCACAAGTTGTACGATTTTAACGAATTGTACAATTCGTACAACTATCACAAATTTTTCAGGAGGTTATAATTATTGAATGCTAAAGAGCTGGAAACACAGCACAATCTTAAAAAGTGGGCAGCCATAATAAAAGAATGCCGTTCAAGCGGCATGAAGATACTTCCGTGGCTTGAGATAAACAACATATCAAAAGACCAGTATTACTACTGGCAGAAAAAGCTTAAAGAAACATGTATTGATACTTTTGAAAGACAGGTAGCTACATTTGTGGAGATGATGTATGTGAAATGCTAGAATGTATAATGAAATATTCAGGAAAGCAGGATACTTTTAATGTGAGTTCTGGTAGAGGAATTTCACAAAATCAAATTATTAATATTGTAAAATTAATGGGGTATACTCCACGGATAATATATAAGAAAGAAAAGTTGATACTAAAAGTATAATTCTGAATAATGAAAGAATCCAACAACTATGGCTGAAAACTCCAATTGGTATAGAAAAAGGAATAAAGTTATATAATGATTATCTAAGAAGTCAAATGAAGATATGTGAGACATTAACTTCAAAATGTATTGAAAAGAGGAGCGTATGATTAATAAATTAAACCAGATATATAATATGTTTTCAGATGAATTGTCAAAGGAACTTTATAGACTTCGTGTAAACTGGTTGATGACAGGTAAGCACGAGTATATTGAAAAAATTGTAGAACTTTCGCATCCGGAATTTCCTGTTTGGAATAGCAGAGATGAAAAGGAGTTCCTTGATATTTTGCCAAGAGATAGGAAAATAGTTTTTTATGGAGCGGGTACTTTTGCAGAAAGGCTGTTACCATATTTGGCAGAATCGTCTTTAAATTTTGTGTTTTGTGACATGAATAGTGAAAGACAACAAGAGGGTTTTTTTGGTTACAGTGTAATTAGCCCGCAAAATCTGATAGATATGTGTGATGATAAAGCTGTTGTTATATGTACAACGAAATATGTTCAAGAAGTTGAAAAATATTTATTAGATAATGGAATAAAAAAAGATGAAATAATTGATATTAGGTCTTATTTTAAATGTGGAACTGGTGATGAATATTTTAATGAAGAGTTTTTGAATTATTCAGAGAGAGAAATATTTATAGATGCCGGAAGTTTTGATTTGGGAACGACAATTGAATTTAAGAAAAAATGTATAGGGCTGACAAAAGCATATGCATTTGAACCCGATGCAAGCAATTATCAGAAGTGTCTGATAAAATCGGAAAAGGAAAAAGAGAAACTTCCCAAAACCGTAGTATTGCCATATGGAACATGGAGTAGCGCAACAGAACTTTGCTTTGATTCAACGGCGGATGGCTGTTCTCATATCGGAAATGGTAAAACGATTATCAAGACAGCTGCAATTGATGATATTGTAGATAAAAATGATAAAATTACATTTATTAAAATGGATGTAGAAGGGGCAGAACTTGAATCTTTAAAGGGGGCAAAAAAGATTATTCAAAGAGATAAACCAAAGATGGCAATATGTATTTATCATAAGCCTGAAGATGTTATAACATTGCCTGTTTATATCAAAGAATTAGTACCGGAATATAAATTTTATCTTAGAAGTTATAGCAATGCAGATAATGAAATGGTTTTATATGCTGTAATATAAAGGTGAACGAATATGAAATACTTGCTTTTTGGCACGGGAGATTACTACAACCGATATAAAAAATGGTTTGAATCAGCAGATGTTGTGGCATTACTGGATAATGCAGTTGAAAAACAAAACACAGTATTAGACAATATCCGGGTACTATCACCGCAGGAAGGTGTGAAACTGGAATATGATGTGATTATTATTCTGAGCTTTTATGTGAAGCCCATGAAACAGCAACTGCTGGAACTTGGAGTAGAAGAAAATAAAATATATCATTTCTATGACTTGCATAAGATATTGGATATTCATCGATTAAAAAAGCCGGTACAGTATTATGGTGATGCAAAACAGATCATATTTGCACCGGATATAACAAAGAAAAAAATCCTGCTCTTATCACAGGATATGACACTTGGGGGGCCGGCAATAGCACTTTATCATGCGGCTGAGATTTTAATACAGCATGGCTATCAGGTTGTATTTGGTTCAATGTTAGATGGTCCGTTAAAGAAAATTTTATTGGACAGAGGGATTTCTGTAGTGGTGGATGTGAACCTTCAGCTTGAAACAATGAAAGAGAATGAATGGATAAACCATTTTTCACTTATTTTTTGCAGTACTATTAATTTCTATGTGTTTTTATCGGAGAGGGATTGCACAATACCGGCAGTCTGGTGGCTGCATGATTCTTTGTTCTTTTATGATGGAGTGGATAAGCAGTGCCTGAGGCAGATGGATAAAACGAATCTTACAGTTTTATCTGTAGGTTCGGTGCCAGAACAGGCTATACACACAATTGTACCGGATTTGTCAGTGAATTGGCTGGTCTATGGTGTAGAAGATACAGCGGACGTCCATAAGAATCCGATAAAATATGATGATAGAGTCTGCTTTGTAACAATAGGATATATTGAATCAAGAAAAGGGCAGGATTTATTATTGCAGGCAATATTGCTATTACCGGAAGAAATAAGGAAAAAAGCGGTATTTTATTTTGTGGGTCAGGATTCGTCGGTTATGGCACAGCAAATAAAACACAAAATTCAGACAATACCAGAGGTCATTATCACGGGTACGGTCAATCGCAGACAGATAGATGAAATTTTAAACAAGGCAGATGTGCTGGTATGTCCGTCAAGACAAGATCCAATGCCGACAGTTGCAGCAGAAGCAATGATGAATTCGGTTCCGTGTCTTATATCAGATGCGACGGGAACGGCAGCTTATTTAACAGACGGTAAAAATGGAATGGTTTTCCGAAGCGAAGATATAAAAGGATTGTCACATCAGCTGGAAATGTGTATCAGACAGCCGGAGCGACTGGGCGAAATGGGGAAAAAGGCGAGAAACGTGTATGAAAAAATTTTTTCAATGAGAGTTTTTGAAGAAGCGCTGATAGGTACAGTAAATGATTTATTATAGTGGGTGGTAAAATGTCAAAGCTGGAACAAATATTACAACAATATCAACAAACCAATATTGCTATATATGGTCTGGGTAATGAAACTGAGAAAGTGCTGAATGAATTAGATGCGCAGTATCATATTGTGGGTTTGTTAGATAGCTTTCGGGATAAGGGAGAACTTTACGGTAAGTCTATCATTCCTTTAATAGAAACAGTTCAAAAAAATGTAAAATTGATTCTGGTTGTGGCAAGACCGGGTTCCTGTAAAGCAATTGCAAGAAAAATTGAGGCATTTTGTAAAAAAAATGAAATTGCTGTATATGATGTCAGAGGAAATGATTTATACGAGAAAAAAAGTGTTGTATACGACTTTAAAAATGTAACTGGAATTACAAAGGCAGAACTTGTTCAGCAGATGAAAGGTAAAGATGTTTTAAGTATTGATTTATTTGATACACTAATTATGCGCAAGACGCTATATCCTACGGATGTTATTGAAATAGTTGAATGTAAATTAAAAGAACGTGGAATTCATATTGAGAATTTTTTTAGTCGAAGGCTGGAAAGTGAAAAGTATTTATCACAGCAGACAGCACCGGTATTAGAGCAGATATATGCATATATGCTTGAAAAGTATGCTGTAACTGGAGTGACTGCACAGGAATTGTCACAGCTTGAGTGGCAGGTGGATTATGAGCTGGTAATTCCACGTAATGAAGTCTGTCAGTGGGTTTCGGGAGTATATAACAGTGGAAAAGAGGTGTATATTGTTTCAGATACGTATTATACACAGCAACAGCTGGTTCGGTTGTTGGATAAATGTAAAATAACACAATATACAGCAGTTATAGCTTCCTGTGAATATCATACCGGAAAAACACAAAGACTTTTTGAAATATTAAAACAAAAATTGCAGGGGAAATCCTGTATGCATATCGGAGATGATGATATATCAGATATTCAGTCGGCAGAGCGTGCAGGAATATCCGCATATAAAATATATAGTGGACTGGATTTGTTAGAAAAAGCGGGATATCTGGGATTGTCGGAATTTATGCAGAAATTATCAGATAGAATTAAAGTGGGTATGTTCGTTTCACAATTATTAAATTCACCATTTCAATTTGAAACGGAAGAAAAGAAAATCATGATTAAAGATGCATATTGGCTGGGATATCTTTGCTTCGCACCAATGATTAGTGATTTTGTGATATGGTTCAAAAAGCAGATTCAAAAGTACAATATTAAAAATATTTGGTTCTGTTCCAGAGATGGATATTTAATAAAAAAAATGTATGATATATTTGTACGGGAAAATCAAAGTATTTATTTTCTAACATCACGTACAGCAGCGATTCGGGCGGGGATACAAAGCAGGCAGGATATTGGGTATATTGAAGAAATGCGATTTAGCGGAACGGTAAAAGAACAACTGCAAAAACGGTTGGGAATAACGGTAAAAGAAGAAAAAGAGAACCTGATAAGTTATGAACAAGAGATATTCAATCATGCCATGGTTTGCAGAGATGGATATCAAAAATATATTGCACAATTTCAGACGAATAATGGAGAGATTGCTTTTTTCGATTTTGTTGCAAAGGGAACGTGTCAGATGTTTATGAGCCGTATGGTTGATGCACATTTAAAGGGATTTTATTTTTTGCGTTTAGAAGAAGAACAGATGCATGATAAAAACTTGGACATTGTTTCATTTTATGAAAACAGTGAAAAGGAAAACAGCGTAATATTTGATGATTACTATATTCTGGAAACGATGCTGACTTCGCCAATGCCATCGGTTATATATTTTGATGAGAATGGTAGTCCGGTTTATGCAGAAGAAACACGCAGCAAAGCAGATATTGAGTGCTTTCAAAAGGCACAAAATGGTATTTTGGATTATTTTAAAACTTATTTAAAAATCTGTCCGGATAGTCAGTTGATTGAGAATAAGAAATTAGACGAAGTTTTGCTGGCATTGATTCATAGAGTTAGCATAGAAGATAAAACATTCTTGAATTTGAAAGTAGAGGATTCTTTTTTTAATAGAATGACGGAAATGCCAAGTCTGATTTAGTTTAGAATGGAATCAATATTGATATTCTGGAAAGATAAAAGTATGATATACGATATGGGAGGACTGCACAATGCATTTTGAATTAACAGCCTCAATGATGTGTGCCAATTATGGCAATCTTGAGCAGGAAGTGAGGGCATTAGAGGAAGGCGGAATTGATTCGTTTCATATAGATATTATGGACGGAAGATATGTTCCGAATTTTGCAATGTCGTTAAATGATATGCGTTATATTGCGGGAGCGACAAGCAAGCCGCTCGATGTGCATTTGATGATTGAACACCCGAATAACCATATTAATTTATTTTTGAAAAATTTAAGAAAAGGTGATACGGTCTATATTCACCCTGAAGCGGAGTATCACCCGTCAACGACCTTGCAGACGATTATTGATGCAGGCATGGTGCCGGGCATTGCGATTAATCCGGGTACATCCGTTGAAACGGTGTTTGAAATGCTCCGGATTGTCAAAAAGGTGCTTGTAATGTCGGTGAATCCGGGAAATGCCGGACAGATGTATCTGCCGTATGTCGGAAAAAAGATTACAAAGCTTCTGGCATTAAAAGAGGACATGGATTTTGAAATGTACTGGGACGGTGCCTGCAGTGCCGAGCGTATCTTAGAATTTGCGCCAAAGGGCATGAAAGGGTTTGTGCTGGGAACAACGCTGCTGTTTGGAAAGGACAGACCTTACGGTGAAATTTTGCGGGATATCCGGGATTTGCGGCTATGAACACAGCATTGATTTTATCCGGCGGGGTCGGCAGCAGGCTCGGTGCGGATATGCCAAAGCAGTATATCAAAGTTGGGAACAGAATGATTTTATCGTATTGCGTGGAACGCTTGTCCTTACACCCGCAGATTGATGCAATTCAGATTGTAGCACAGGAAGCATGGCGCGGACCGATTGCAGACTGCTTAAAAACTTATGATGTAAACAAAAAATTTAAAGGCTTTTCAAGTCCGGGCGAAAACCGCCAGCTCTCTATTTATAACGGACTGCGGGATATTTTAACTTATGCCGGGGCGCAGGATACCGTGCTGATTCACGATGCAGCGCGTCCGTGTCTGTCAGAAGCACTGATTACGGCGTGTATTGGTGCATTGGACGGGCATGACGGCGTACTTCCGGTGCTGCCGATGAAGGATACGGTTTATTTAAGCCGTGACGGAAAATGCGTGTCGTCTTTGCTCAACAGACAGGAGATTTTTGCAGGACAGGCGCCGGAACTGTTTGTTTTAGGAAAATACTATGAAGCCAATGAACAGCTGCTTCCGCAAAAAATTTTGCAGGTCAACGGTTCGACTGAACCGGCGGTGCTTGCAGGAATGGATATTGCGATGATACCGGGCGATGAAAATAATTATAAAATTACAACAGGTACGGATTTAAAACGTTTCAGGGAATACATAGAGCAAAAGAGCATATAATCGGAGGAAAGTTCACAATGAAAGCATGGGTGCTGGAAGATGTCGGCGATATTCAATATAAAGAGGCTGCAAAACCTCACATTTCGGAAAATGAAGTATTAGTGGCAGTGAAGGCGGCAGGTATCTGCGGTTCGGATATTCCACGGATTTATCAGACAGGGGCGCATCAGATGCCGCTGATACCGGGACACGAATTTGCAGGTCAGGTAGTACAGACAGGTGAAAATGCTGATGCAAAATGGCGGAATAAGCGGGTCGGCATTTTCCCGTTAATTCCATGCTGGAAATGTATTGCCTGCATAAAAGGGCAGTATGAGTTGTGCAGAAATTACAGTTATCTCGGTTCCAGACGGGACGGCGGATTTGCGGAGTATGTTGCAGTGCCGGAGCGCAACCTCATTGAACTGCCGGAAAATGTTTCATATGAGGAAGCGGCAATGCTTGAACCGATGTCGGTGGCATGCCATGCACTGCGCCGTGTGAAAGTGTCACCGGACGATACGGTTGCGGTGTGCGGTCTGGGAACAATTGGCATGTTTATTGTCATGCTTTTATTGGAACGGAATGTGAAAAATCTGCTGGTAATCGGCAACAAAGCATTTCAAAAAGAAAAAATTTTAAAGCTTGGTATCAAAGAAGAACAGTATTGTGACAGTAAATGCGAAAATGCAGAAGTATGGCTGGATAAGAAGACCGGTGGAATCGGAGCGGACGTCTTTTTTGAATGTGTAGGTAAAAATGAAACCTGTTCGCTTGCAATAAATCATGCGGCACCCGGCGGAAAGGTCTGCTTAGTAGGAAATCCGTATTCAGACATGCTGCTTGATAAGCAGGTTTATTGGAAGATTTTAAGAAATCAGCTGACGGTAACAGGAACGTGGAATTCTTCTTTTACAGGAGAAGTAACCGATGATTGGCATATGATCGTGCATTTGTTAAAAGAAAAAAAGATTGACCCGGCGCAGTTTATTTCACACCGTTACACACTGGAAGAATTAAACCGGGGCTTTGAAATTATGCGGGATAAATCAGAAGATTATATTAAAATTATGGCGGTTATGGAATAAGCGGCTAAAGTGGATTTGAAACATTTCAGGCGGACAGTAAAAACGGATTGGGCGAAAGAGGCAGAGCAGATGAAAGAAATTTCAATGGATTTTTTCAGGGATGAGGTAAGAAACGGATTTTTTATTCCGACAGCAGTAAAACAGGCGTGGGCGGCGCAGTTACAGGTGTTGGATGTAATTGAAACAATTTGCAGAAAGCATGACATCACGTATTTTGCGGACTGGGGGACGATTCTTGGAACCGTGCGCCACGGCGGATATGTGCCGTGGGACGATGATATGGATATCTGCATGAAAAGAGAGGATTACACGCGGTTTAAAGAAGCCGCAAAGACAGAACTGCCAAAGGATTTCCGGATTCATGATTATGAACATCAGGAAGACCATTGGCTGTTTTTGTCGCGCGTTGCCAACAGCGTCCATATCAATTTTGAGCCAGAGCATATGAAGCAGTTTCACAACTTTCCGTACATAGCCGGGATTGATATTTTTGTACTGGATTACCTGTATAAAGACGAACAGCAGGAAAAACAGCGCTGTGAGGAAGTCAAACACATTATCGCGGTTGCGGACAGCATTATTGCGGGAGAGATTGCACAGCCGGTAAAAGAAGCCAATCTGATTCAGCTGGAACAGAAATATCATAAAACTTTCAACAGAAAACTGGACAACCGTCATATGGGAATTGAATTGTACCGTCTGGCAGAGGAACAGATGGCGCGTGTGCCAAAAGAAGAATCTGACCGCATGGCACAGATTTTTCCGTGGGGCTTATTAGGAAACCGCGGACAGGATAGAGAGTATTATGAGAAATTTGTGCGCCTTCCGTTTGAAAATACGACAATGCCGGTGCCTGCCGATTATCACAGGATTTTAAGCGGTAAATACCATGATTATTTTAAAATCCACAAGGTCTGGAGCGGACATGATTATCCGTATTTTGAAGGACAGCGTAAAAATCTGCAGACGGTTGCGGACTTTAAACTGCCGGAATTTACATTTGATAAGGCAATGCTGCGCCAAAATGCCGGAAAAAGGGATAATCAGGACACTATGCAGAACATTGCCGCAGAAGCGCTGTCAAATATCGAAAAATTACACAATGCATTTTTGGCGGAAATATCGCGTAAAACGGCGGGCGCAGAGCAGGCAGATAGTGTGGCACAGCTGCTGGATATGCTGGCACAGTGTCAGAGTGTGGCAATTGATCTTGGCAATTTTATTGAGCAGATGAAAGGTGAAGAAAATCTGTCTGCAAAAGCTTGTGTTGCAGCACTGGAAGAATATTGCGAGAAGATTTTTAATGTTTATAATAATTTATCTTTAGCTTTGGGGCGGGAGAAAGAAGATTTTCAGAAGTTATGTGCGGCATTGAATTGGGCATTTGTTCAAATGAAGCAGACGGTTGAAAGTGAAATTATTTATAAAAAACTGGTCGCATTTTTACCGGATAACCCAAAACGGTGGAAAGAAATGCAGGCATTGTATGATTATTATACACAGCAGGAAAATACGGAGGCTTGTGTGATACCGCTGCCGTTGTTTACTAAAAATCTGTATGGAGAGATTGTGGCAGGACAGGACGAATATGACCGCAATGATAAGCGCAATGAATATCCGGCTTATCTGAATGTTATACCGTGGCATACAGTGCAGATGCAGTCTTATGAATTTGCGGCAATTGTTATTCAGAATCCGTATGATGCTGAAAATCCGTATCTGACGGTTCCGCCGGTATATTATGCAAAGCAGCTTCAGCAGTATACGGACTGTCTGATTTATATGATGCCGCAGGGAGTCAATGATTTTACGGAAAATGATATCACGGACGTTTACGGGCTGAAATACAGTCTGATGATGCCGGGGGCAATGTATGCTGACCGGATTTTAATAGAATCGCCTGCGATGAAAGCACTGTTTGTAAATCATCTGACAGCATTTGCGGGCGAAGATACAAAAGAGGTCTGGGCTGATAAAGTGATGACAATTTCTGCATTTTCAGGTGAGAGTGCGCAGACCGGACAGCCTGTTCAAAACGGTCAGTGTGGTCAGACACCGCCGAAAAAAAAGCTGTTATACTGCATTGGTGAAAATGAATTTTATGAAAATGCGGAGATGGCAATCAATAAAGTAAAAGAACGTCTGAATGTTATGACACAATATCCGGAATCCTTAAAAGTTGCAGTCTGCCTGTATCCGTATGATATTGCAGCGTGGGATATCTGCACAGGGCAGGAAAAAGATATGCTTGTACAGGTATTAAAGGAATACCGGGAGAATAAAGGAATTGAGTTATTAACAAAGAATGTTTTTGATATAAACGGTATAGATGATATGACAGCTTATTACGGCAGTCCATCCCCGCTCATCTGCCGGTTTGTACAACAGCGTAAACCGGCGATGGTGTCGGAGGAGCAGTAGTAGAAAATCAAATTGAGATATGCTATAATATGCGCAAGTTACAATAGTATTGCAATATCAGGAGAGTGAACCGATGAATCAAAAAGCCATTTCGATAGGGATAGAATCTTATAAAGAAATTGTAGATAGACCATATTATTATGTTGATAAAACTCTGTTAATAAAGGATTTATTGGATAATGGTACATTAGTGAGCTGCTTCACCCGGCCGCGACGTTTTGGCAAGACATTGGCATTGAGTATGTTAAAAACATTTTTTGAGCTGGAAATGGACAGCAAAGGAAATGTAATTGATAATAGCCATTATTTTGAGGGAATGAAGATTGCAGAAGCTGGTGAATGCTATATGAATCAGCAGGGGAAATATCCGGTGATATCACTTTCGTTAAAATCAGCAAAACAGCCGGATTTTGATATGGCATATCAGTGCATGATTCAGGATATTGCTTATGAATATGACAGACATCGTTACGTATTGCTTGGAGAGGCACTGTCTGATGCAGATAAAGCAATTTATACCAGCATCATGGAGAGAAAAGGCGAAAAGGCACAGTATGCAACGTCATTGAAGTTTTTAGCGGAATGTTTGAAAAAATACCATGGCAGGAATGTAGTGATATTAATTGATGAGTATGATGTGCCGCTTGAAAATGCATATTTCAGGGGATTTTATAATCAAATGATTGATTTTGTCCGTTCCCTATTTGAATCAGCATTAAAGACGAATGACAGTCTGGAGTTTGCGGTAATTACAGGGTGCCTTAGAATCAGCCGGGAGAGCATTTTTACAGGATTGAATAATCTTGAGGTAATTTCTGTGCTGAATGAGAATTATTCAGAGTATTATGGCTTTACTGAATCCGAAGTGAAAGAAATGTTAAGAACTTATGGATTGGAAGAAAAATTACAGGAAGTAAAGCAGTGGTATGATGGATATTTGTTTGGCAATACCGAAGTATATAATCCATGGAGTGTTATTAATTATGTGAAAAATGGTATTTCAGGCAGCCGTTCATTTCCGCAGCCGTATTGGTCAAATACTTCGTCGAACAGTATTGTACGTGAATTAATAGATCATGCGGATTTGCACGTAAAAAAAGAAATTGAAGAACTCATAGCAGGCGGGACGATAGAAAAACCGGTACATGAGGATATTACGTATGAGGATATCCATAAAACACAGGATAACCTGTGGAATTTCTTATTTTTTACAGGATATTTGAAAAAAACTGATGAGCGCTTCGAGGTTGATACGAGTTATCTGACAATGACAATACCGAATGAAGAAGTGCGATTTATATATAGAAATAATATTAAAGAGTGGTTTGAAAATAAACTTAAAAATACAGATTTGAATGTTTTATATAATGCAGTGCTAGATGGAAACTGCACTGTATTTGAAGAACAGGTAAACAATCAGCTGGCAGAAACAATTAGCTATTATGATTATGCCGAGAGTTATTATCATGGATTTTTGTGCGGCTTACTGAAAGGCTGTAACCGGTATGCAACGATTTCTAACAGGGAGAGCGGGAATGGACGCCCGGATATAGTGCTTGCGTATCCGTCGGCGAGAGGACCGGTTATCATACTGGAATTAAAGGTTGCAAAGCGGTTTCAGGAACTGGAAGCCGGGTGTGATGCGGCATTAGAGCAGATAGAACAGCAAAATTATGCCGCATATTGGGAAAATGAAGGCTATACCAGCATTACAAAGTATGGCATATGTTTTTATAAAAAAGAGTGCATGGTAAAGAAATTTTCACACTAAAAAGGAGTTCCCCATGGCCAACAAAATCTTATTTTTTACCACCAGACAGTTATGCTACCACAGCGCCGGATTTTTTGCGGCGCAGCTGGCAGATGCACTGGAAAATGCAGGGTATCAATGTGAATTGTGCGAAATCCCGGAAGACGGCATCGCTGGAGAAATGCGTGAACAGGCAGTACCGGCAAAAGATACGGCGGGGGAGATTTCGCCGCAGGCAGCAGCCGTGCTGGAGCGTTATATCGGAAAGGAATACGCGGCGGTCATTGACTTTAATTCCAAGCTGCCGCGGCTGATGTGTGATGATGCCACCTATTATCTGGACACCATTCAGGCACCGTTTTTTAACTACATTTTAGACAATCCGCTGTACCATCATGCAACGTTGCAATGTCCGTTACAGCGATATCATGTCCTGTTAGTCGATGAAGAACACGCCGCTTATGTACGGAAGCATTATCCGCATATTCAGGGTACGCATATGCTTTCGCTTGGTGCCAATGAAGCGGTTATCGGAAAAACTTTTGAGCAGAAGCAGGAAAATGTATTATTTATGGGAACATACCGCAGACCGGAAGTCTATCTGGAGCAGATTCGCAGTCAGGATACGCAGGCGCAGAAAGAAATGCTGCAAATGATTGAGCGGATTCAGGCAGAGCCGGATTTATCGGTGGAACGCGCATTGAGAGCCGTTTTAGAGGAAGAAGGCAGACAGATTTCAAAAGAAGAATTTGCACTGTTGATGAACAGGTATTATCCGGTGGAAATGTATCTGCGCAATGCTTACCGGGAACAGCTGGTAACGGCACTCATAAAGGCAAAAATCCCGGTAAGAATTGTAGGCGACTGGTGGGAGCAGTACGCATATGCCGGTGCGCAAAATGTGCAATTGGAGCGGCCTGTTGCATTTGACCGTTCATTTGACAAAATTGCGGGAAGCGCCGTGATGGCAGATTCGTCCCCGTTTTTTAAAATGGGAATCCATGACCGTGTGTTTGCGGGCATGGCAAACCATACAGCGGTTCTGACTGATGAAAGCCCTTATAGAAAAAAAGTCTTCGGAACAGGACAGCATATCCTTGATACGGACTGCCCGGTTGTTTTGTATTCACCGGCAAATCCACAACAGGCATGTGATATGGCAGAAGAATTGTTGATAAACCGCGGCAGGCGTAAAGACCTTGTGGATAAAGCGTATGAAATGTATCAGAAAGAATTTACATGGAATAAAGTAGCGGAACGATTTGTAAAGCTTTTGACAGAATAATTTACAAGAACCTTTAATAAGTGTTATAATAAAACACAAATGATATCAGGGTCAAAAAGTCTAAATCCACATGAGCTTGCTCATAGTTTTGTGTTTATGACCCAGACATCACATAAAGGTATGTGATAAAAATACATTGTCGGAGGACGGATTATGCAGGATACGAATTCGATTTACGGGCTGTTAAAAGAAAGCGCAGAAAAATATGCCGGGAAAACAGCCGTTTTATATGATACATTTGCAGGAAGCTATGAAAAGCTGTTTCGGGATGTGACCAATAAGGCAATTCATTTGCAGCATTTTGAGGGGAAGCGGGTTGCACTTTGCGGACCGTCATCATACCGGTGGATTGTCAATTTATTTGGTATTATTCTGGCGGGAAAAGATGTTGTGCTGGTGGACTCCTTTCTGCCGCATAAGGAACGGGAAAGCCTGCTGGAAAAAGTAGGGGTGGATTACATTTTATCTTCTACCAATCAGTACATCCTTGCAGACAGTCATGCCATCATGATACCGGGGGCAGAAAAAGATGATGTTGAGGGAGAATATAATCCGCAGACACCGGAAGGAAACGTATTGGTATTTACGGCAACAGATAAAGAATCTGATAAAGCGGTTGTGCTGACCACACAGAATCTGATGTATACGGTGAATGCAATGAATCATCACTGCTATTGCAGCGAGCATGACAGAGTGCTGGCACAGACTATGCTGTTTCATATTTTCGGACTGGTTTACAGTCTGTTGTGGCCGTTGGCAAACGGCGCGTGTGTATGTGTCGGACGTGGACTGCGTCATATTGATGCTGAAACCTATTATTACAAGACAACGATTCTGCCGGGTACACCGTCGATGATTGAATATTTAAAGAGAATCAAGGCATTTAATCCGGAACTGCGTACCATTGTAATCGGCGGCGCACCGAGCAGCTATAAGTTATTTGAAAATTTAAAAGACCGGAATTACAACGTGTATACAATATATGGCATGGCAGAGTGCAGCGGTGGCATTGCGGTGAACCGTGAAATGGACGGCTCATATGAATTATATGATGATGAGGCAGTACAGTTAGGTGCAGACGGAGAAATTTTAGTCGGCGGGCACTGTGTAATGAAAGAGTACGACAAAGATGAACAGACGACAAAAGAAGTTTTAAAAGATGGTATGTTCCATACCGGTGATTACGGCAGGATGAACTGCCATGGCAGACTGGTAATTACAAAGAGAAATCCGGGCGTACTGCAGCTGCCAACCGGTGAAAAAATCTGCCGCCGGGTAATTAATGAGGAAATTACGGCAATTCACGGTGTTGCGGAAAGCTATCTGACAATGGACGGGGACAAGCTCACCATTGTAATCGTACCGATTGATAAAGAGATGACAGCAGACCGTATGAAGAAAAAGATTGACAAATACAATGAAAAGAAAGGATATCGCTGGGAAATCCAGAAAGTCATTGTATTAAAGCAGAATCTGCCAAAGCTTGAAAATGGTCAGGTGGACGGTGAAGCAATTCAGGAAATGTTAGAAACGGGACAATATTAATGATAAAAAGGGACAGAAAAGATTAGCAGGTCACATGACACAAGCTTACTTTTCTGTCCCTTTTGGTGTATCAACCATACCGGATTGAAGTCGTACAATGATAATAAATTTATTCTTTATGCCTCTGCATTAATTGATAGTAACGGGGTTACAGATAACCGTCAAAAATCATGCCGGTATAGGCGGATAAATTATAGGGGTCATTTGTCGGGCGGAGCGGGTTTTTATAGGCGATAATCTTATTGTTGACATAATCCATAGGATTGAGTGAAATGTCTTCCGCTTTTTTCTGAACAGCCTGTTTAAAGGCATTCAGACCTGAAAAAATGTCGCCTAATGTGCCGTTATCTGCGGCAGAAATAATGGCATCACGGTCAACGGCAATCGTACCATTATCGGTAACGCTTAACCCGTTTTCATTTAAAAGGTGGTTGTAAGATTTTGCAATGCCTGCAAAGTCCTTTTTTAACTTTTCATTTCCTTCAAAATGTTCGTTGGCATCATTGGCTGTTACCGAAATCAAGTTGTTATAGCCGCCGATTAATTCGCCGATACTGTCGGCAATTGCATCGGTGTCGGTATTCATGCTGATGGTGACAGGCGCTTTGCCGGTTGTATCAAAAAAGGTCAGTACATAATTATTATCAATTGTCACCTCATTTGAAACAGAGGTGGCAGTTGTTCCGTTTACAGAATATACAGCATTTGCCGGATACTGTGTCACGCGGTCCAGACCCAGTGTAGATACCAGTTCGGTATTGGAATCAGAAGCATCTGAGGAATTCTGGGACTGGATATGGAAAATCGTCGGAGAAATTCCCCTGATGCCTGTTGCATCGGATGTGATGGAAATAGCAGAATTGCCAAGACCATCCGTTAAAAGCTGTGCGTTTAACCCGATATCAGCCTGGTTAATCAGACGTGCAATCTTTTGTTGGGTATCGGTTACGGTGTCAGTAGCGTTTACGCCGAACTCAAACTGATATGTCAAATCCTGCACCTGCAGATCAAATGAGTACTCACCTGCTGCAAACGGCTTAGAATTTGGCTGTAAGAAGTTGCCGGTGTTTGTCTGTGGACAGGCAAGCTGTGAAACGGTAACTTCAAGCGGTTCATAATCCTGCACGCAAGAATCTCCGATATATTCGGCATCGATGACCTGCGGCGAACTGGATGTTGCAGAACGTTTGTATGTAATGGAATCTGTGGATTCATCGGAAAGCTCATCTGCAATCTGGCTTAATTCCCGTGCATTTTCTTTTAAATCAATAGCATATTTTAATGCCGCGTCAGAAAAATCAATCTTATAAGAAGGAGTCTGACTGTTGATTTTTTGTAATCTGCCAAAGGTGCTTTTGAGCTGGGCCTTTGAATGGGTATCATATTTAGAATATTCTCTGTGACCGTACTGGGCGGCATAGTAGTTATAAACCGAATTGATCATCGTCACGAACCTCCTTGTCTGCAATAATCTATATCTCGTGTATTGTGGTTATTAGTGGTAAGCTGTGAAGTTACAAAAACTATAATAGACAGCTTTACGTAAAAAAGCTGAATGTCCCGTTAGAAAATCCGTTTTCCATGTGGGGCATTTGTAAAAAAAGCAATTATCTAAAATGATTGGATAATATTATATACTAATATATTCGGAATGTCACGCAGTTTCTTTAAGGAAAATTTAAAGATTTGGATTAAAAAATTTGTCAAAAAAGATATTGACGAGTGCCTGTTTACTATGATAAACTAGAACGGCTATGGAAGCGGTCTTTTTTTTATGCCTAAAAAAGAACCAATTGGTGTAGAATCTCATACACCTACAAAAATTTAACGAAAATTGGAGGTGGAAGTTGTGCGCGTTAAGATAACATTGGCATGTACAGAGTGTAAACAGCGTAATTACAACACTACGAAGGATAAGAAAACTCATCCGGACAGAATGGAAACAAAGAAGTACTGTAAGTTCTGTAAATCACACACATTACACAAGGAAACCAAGTAATTTGGAGCAGTGAGGTAAAAGCTATGGGTGAAACTGTTAAAACAAAAAAACAGAAAAAAAGCTGGTTCAAAGGTTTAAAGGCTGAGTTCAAGAAAATTGTCTGGCCTGACCAGAAGTCACTTACAAAGGAAACTGCTGCGGTTGTGATTGTATCCGTTGTAGTCGGTGTAATCATTTCAGTAGTGGACTTGATTGCCCGCTTTGGTATCGAATTCTTGGTGAAGTAAGGAAAAGGTGATTAGATGGACGAAGCAAAATGGTATGTTGTCCATACTTATTCTGGTTATGAGAATAAGGTAAAGGCAAACATCGAAAAAACAGTTGAAAACAGAAATCTTCAGGACCAGGTTCTCGAAGTCATCGTTCCGCTTGAAACGGTTGTTGAAGTAAAGAACGGTGCAACAAAGTCTGCCCAGAAGAAGATGTTCCCTGGATACGTACTCATTAACATGGTGATGAACGATGACAGCTGGTATGTTGTCCGCAACACCCGAGGCGTTACAGGATTTGTAGGTCCGGGATCTAAACCGGTACCGCTCACTCCGGCTGAAATTAAATCACTTGGAATTACCCTTCCGGGAACTGAGGCTCCAAAGCCGGTTGTCCAGTTTGCTGGTAAAGTTGGTGACCAGGTAATGATTCTTTCAGGAGCATGGGAGAATACAGTTGGGGAAATTACAGCAATTAATGACGGCAAGCAGTGCCTGACCATTAATGTAGAAATGTTCGGCCGTGAAACACCGGTTGAGATTGGTTTTACAGACGTAAAACTTATGTAACAGAAAGCTTAAGCAGCTGCTTATGGGCATATAGGCAGTGAGGCATAAGCGTGGGAGATTGAAGCGGCAGATTTAAATCAGCCGTATCTTTCGCCAATTACCACATAATATTTAGGAGGTGCCTAAAATGGCAAAGAAAGTAACAGGTTATATCAAATTACAGATTCCTGCCGGCAAAGCTACACCGGCTCCACCAGTTGGTCCAGCTCTTGGTCAGCATGGTGTAAACATTGTAGAGTTTACAAAGCAGTTCAATGCAAAGACAGCAGATCAGGGAGATTTAATTATCCCGGTTGTTATCACAGTATATGCTGATAGAAGTTTCAGCTTTATTACAAAGACTCCGCCGGCAGCAGTTCTTTTAAAGAAGGCTTGCAACATTAAGTCAGGTTCTGGTACACCAAACAAGACAAAGGTTGCAAAGATTTCTAAGGAAGAAATCAAGAAGATTGCTGAATTAAAGATGCCAGACTTAAATGCTGCATCTATCGAGACTGCTATGTCTATGATAGAAGGAACAGCAAAGAGTATGGGAATCGTTGTAGAAGATTAATTGATTCATATTAATTTGATATATGTGGGAGGAAAGCAAGTCCCTTCCGATATTACCACTAGGAGGTTTTTTGATAATGAAAAGAGGAAAGAAATACGTTGAAGCGGCTAAGTTAATCGACCGCGCAACATTATATGAAGCTACAGATGCAGTTGCTCTTGTAAAGAAGTCTGCAGTAGCAAAATTTGACGAAACAATTGAAGCTCATATCAGAACAGGTTGTGATGGACGTCATGCTGATCAGCAGATCAGAGGTGCAGTTGTTCTTCCACACGGAACAGGTAAGACTGTTAAGGTTTTAGTTTTTGCTAAGGGTGCTAAGGCTGAAGAAGCTGAAGCAGCAGGCGCTGATTTCGTAGGCGGTGAGGAACTGATTCCTAAGATTCAGAATGATAACTGGTTCGATTTTGATGTTGTTGTTGCAACACCTGACATGATGGGCGTTGTTGGTCGTCTGGGACGTGTACTCGGTCCTAAGGGCTTAATGCCAAACCCGAAGGCTGGTACAGTTACAATGGATGTAACAAAAGCTGTTAATGATATCAAGGCTGGTAAGATTGAATACAGACTTGATAAGACAAATATCATTCACGTGCCAATTGGTAAGGCTTCATTCACTGAAGACCAGTTAGCGGACAACTTCCAGGCTATTATGGATGCAATCGTTAAGGCAAAGCCTTCAACATTAAAGGGTCAGTATTTAAGAAGTGTTGTACTTACTTCTACAATGGGTCCTGGTGTTAAGGTCAGCACAGCAAAATATGTTGGCTAATTTGTAAAAAACGGTTGACAACCTATATATGAAGATAGTATACTATCATTTGTTTGTGTGATACATCACACAATGCAATATTTTGCCTAAGACAGCAGGTCCCCATCCGGGGTTAAAGGTTATTCGCCTACCGAGGATTATGAAATGCGGCAGACAGACAGTCTGCGGTATATTAAGACATGAATCTACGTCCTCTGAAGTCTTGTGCTTTGGAGGACTTTTTTATGAATTGGGCAGAATTTATCCCTCTGGTGGGATACAAATCTAACAGGAGGTAACAAATTCATGGCAAAGGTAGAACTTAAAGCACCTATCGTAGACGAAATTTCAGGACACTTAAATGGCGCGCAGGGCGTTGTTTTAGTTGACTACCGTGGCTTAACTGTAGAGCAGGATACACAGCTTCGTAAGCAGTTAAGAGAAGCCGGTGTCGTTTACAAGGTATATAAGAATACTTTAGTAAAGAGAGCTATCGCAGGTACAGAATTCGAGCCAATGACAGATATGCTTGAAGGACCTACAGCAATTGCTATCTGCGCTACAGATGCAACAGCTCCGGCTAGAATCCTTAGCAACTTCGCTAAGACAGCTGAAGCTCTTGAATTAAAGTGCGGTGTTGTTGAAGGAACATACTACGATGCAGCTGGCATTCAGACAATTGCTTCTATTCCGTCAAGAGACGAACTTCTCAGCAAGTTCCTTGGAAGCATCCAGTCACCTATTACAAACTTTGCACGTGTTATTAAGCAGATCGCTGAAAAGAACGAAGAAGTTGCTTAATTTCCGTGTCCGGATACAAAACGTATCCATGGAAATGTTGAACAGAGTCTGTACGGATACCGTATGGACGGTCCGGGCAGCAGCCCAATAATATAAAAGGAGAGTAAATAAATGACTACACAGGAAATCATTGAAGTTATTAAGGGATTATCAGTATTAGAATTAAACGATTTAGTTAAGGCTTGCGAAGAAGAATTCGGCGTATCTGCAGCAGCAGGCGTTGTTGTTGCAGCAGCAGGTGCTGGCGCAGCAGCAGGTGAAGAAAAGACAGAATTCGACGTAGAACTTACAGAAGCTGGCGCTAACAAGGTTAAGGTTATCAAGGTTGTTCGTGAAATCACAGGTCTTGGCTTAAAGGAAGCTAAGGAAGTTGTTGATGGCGCACCTAAGGTTGTTAAGGAAGGCGCTTCTAAGGAAGAAGCTGAAGAAATTCAGAAGAAGCTTGAAGCTGAAGGCGCTAAGGTTACTCTTAAGTAATTTTACCCACAACAGTATCAATATAAAATTAAGAACCGGATTCCTGCGGGAGTCCGGTTTTTTACGTTATAGAAATACTGTACGGCAGCGGTGTAATTCGTGAAAATGAATTTACTTTCAATTCTGAAAATGTTATAATATTCATAATTATGCGCGCAAATGTAATAAAAAGGAAAAATTGGTAAAAATTATCATGTATAGTGCTTGACAGACAAGTGACCGTATGCTATTATGGACAATGCACTATTGTGTATGCTTATGCTTTTTTATTGCATTGCATATTAAAAATATCAGATTTTATATAAAAATAAACACAAGGGGTGAAACGTCAATGGAGAAAAACAGAATGCGTCCGGTCAAGGCAGGCAAGAGCATGAGAATGAGCTATTCAAGACAGAAAGAAGTTCTTGAAATGCCGAACCTTATTGAAGTTCAGAAGGACTCTTATCAGTGGTTCCTGGATGAAGGGTTAAAAGAAGTTTTTGATGATATCTCTCCAATAGCAGACTACAATGGCAGATTGAGTCTGGAATTTGTTGACTTTGCTTTATGCGAAGATGATGTCAAGTATTCTATTGAAGAATGTAAGGAAAGAGATGCTACATATGCAGCACCTCTGAAGGTAAGAGTAAGACTCCACAATAAGGAAAGTGAAGATATCAGCGAACATGAAATTTTCATGGGCGACCTTCCACTTATGACAAAGACGGGAACATTCGTTATCAACGGAGCAGAACGAGTTATCGTCAGCCAGCTGGTACGTTCACCAGGTATCTATTACGATATCCAGAAGGATAAGTACGGTAAGATTTTCCTTTACAGCTCACAGGTTATCCCAAACCGTGGTGCATGGTTAGAGTATGAAACAGATGCCAACGATGTGTTCTATGTTAAAGTAGATAGAAATAAAAAGGTTCCTGTAACCGTGCTGATTCGTGCACTCGGTTTCGGAACAAATGCTGAAATTATTGATATTTTCGGCGAAGAACCAAAGCTTCTTGCTACAATGGAGAAGGATACTTCTACAAACTATCAGGAAGGTATTTTAGAGCTTTATAAGAAGTTAAGACCAGGTGAACCGTTATCTGTAGATAGTGCGGAAGCGCTGATTTCAGGTATGTTCTTTGATCCGAGAAGATATGACCTTGCAAAGGTGGGAAGATATAAGTTTAATAAGAAGCTTTCTTTCAAGAGCAGACTTTCAGGACATATCCTTGCAGATGATGTTGTGGATACACAGGGCAATGTCATTGCACAGGCAGGCGATAAGCTTGACAGAGAAACAGCACAGGCAATTCAGGATGCAGCGGTTCCGGCAGTCTTCTTAAATGTAGATTTAAGAAACAGTGACGGTACAATTACAACAAAGAGAGTAAAAGTGCTGTCTAACATGGCAGTTGATATTACAAAATGGGTTGATATTTCAAAGGAAGAAGCAAGAAAACTCGGTGTTACAGAAGCTGTATTCTTCCCTGTACTCAGCCAGATTTTAGCTGAAAATGAATCACTTGAAGAAATCAAAGAAGCAATCTGCAAGAACATTGCCGATTTGATTCCAAAGCACATTACTGTAGAAGATATTATTGCTTCTATTAATTATAATATGCACCTTGAATACGGCGTTGGTACAAAGGATGATATTGATCACCTTGGTAACAGACGTATCAGAGCGGTCGGCGAACTGTTACAGAACCAGTTCAGAATCGGTATTTCCAGAATGGAAAGAGTTGTCAGGGAAAGAATGTCCACACAGGACTTAAGCGGTATTTCTCCGCAGTCCCTGATTAACATTAAACCGGTTACGGCAGCGATTAAGGAATTCTTCGGAAGTTCCCAGCTGTCACAGTTCATGGATCAGAATAACCCGTTGTCAGAAATTACGCATAAAAGACGTCTTTCTGCATTAGGACCGGGTGGTCTGTCAAGAGATCGTGCCGGTTTCGAGGTTCGAGATGTTCACTATACACATTACGGAAGAATGTGTCCTATTGAAACACCTGAAGGTCCGAACATCGGTCTGATTAACTCACTTGCATCTTATGCAAGAATTAACGAATATGGTTTTGTAGAGGCACCGTACCGTCTGGTAGACAGAACCGATCCAAAGAATCCGCGTGTTACCGATGAAGTACAGTACTTTACGGCTGATGAAGAAGATGATTATCATGTAGCACAGGCGAATGCGGAAATTGACGAAGAAGGACATTTCGTTAAGAATACTGTATCCGGCCGTTACAGAGAAGAAACTTCTGAATTTGACAAGACACAGATTGAATTAATGGACGTATCGCCAAAGATGGTATTCTCTGTTGCGACATCCATGATTCCGTTCCTTCAGAACGATGACTGTACACGAGCGCTGATGGGTTCCAACATGCAGCGTCAGGCCGTACCGCTTCTGATGACAGAAGCACCGGTTATTGGTACAGGTATTGAAAATAAGACAGCAAGAGACTCAGGTGTCTGCGTTGTAGCAGAAGCAGACGGTGAAGTTCTTTTGTCTGAATCTGATAAAATTATTGTAAGAGAAGATGACGGCAAGGTACATGAGTATAAGCTGACAAAGTTCTCAAGAAGTAATCAGAGCAACTGCTATAACCAGCGTCCAATCGTATTTAAAGGTGACAAGGTGAAGGAAGGCGATGTTATCGCAGATGGTCCTTCTACACAGAATGGTGAAATTGCATTAGGTAAGAACCCGTTAATCGGTTTCATGACATGGGAAGGTTACAACTACGAAGATGCTGTATTATTAAGTGAACGTCTGGTGCGTGATGATGTATACACTTCTATCCATATTGAAGAATATGAAATCGAAGCCCGTGATACAAAGTTAGGACCGGAAGAAATCACAAGAGATATTCCTTCCGCAAGCAGTGATTCTATCAAGGATCTGGATGAAAACGGTGTGATCCGCATCGGTGCAGAAGTACGTGCCGGAGATATTCTGGTTGGTAAAGTAACACCAAAGGGTGAAACAGAACTGACAGCCGAAGAAAGACTGCTTCGCGCAATCTTTGGTGAAAAGGCAAGAGAAGTAAGAGATACTTCATTAAAGGTACCTCATGGTGAATATGGTATCGTTGTGGCAGTGAAGACATTTACAAGAGAAAACAGCGATGAACTGGCACCGGGTGTCAGCAAGTCTGTCCGCATCTATATTGCACAGAAGAGAAAGATTTCTGTAGGTGATAAGATGGCCGGCCGTCATGGTAACAAGGGTGTCGTTTCCAGAGTTCTCCCTGTGGAAGATATGCCATTCCTTCCAAACGGACGTCCGCTTGATATCGTCTTAAACCCTCTGGGTGTGCCTTCACGAATGAATATCGGACAGGTGCTTGAAATCCATTTAAGTCTTGCAGCAAAGGTGCTTGGCTTTAACATTTCTACACCGGTATTCGACGGTGCAGACGAAAATGATATTATGGATACACTGGATATGGCAAATGACTATGCAAATACACCTTTTGACGATGAAGAATTACAGCGTGAAAAGGCAGCTGCACAGGAAAATGGCGAAGATTATCCGGAAGATATGGTAACATTTACAGATAAATATAAAGAACTGCTGAATCCTGACGTATTCCAGTATCTGAGTGACAACAGAGCACACAGAGAAGAATGGAAGGGTGTTCCGATCGGACGTGACGGTAAGGTAAGACTGCGTGACGGACGTACAGGTGAATATTTTGACAGTCCTGTAACAATCGGTTTCATGCACTACTTAAAGCTCCATCATCTGGTTGATGATAAGATTCATGCACGTTCAACAGGTCCTTACTCACTTGTAACACAGCAGCCGCTCGGTGGTAAAGCACAGTTCGGTGGACAGCGTTTCGGTGAAATGGAAGTTTGGGCACTGGAAGCTTACGGTGCATCATATACATTACAGGAAATCCTGACGGTGAAGTCCGATGATGTTGTAGGACGAGTTCGTACTTACGAAGCAATCATCAAGGGTGAAAATATCCCTGAACCGGGTATTCCGGAATCCTTCAAGGTACTTTTAAAGGAACTCCAGTCCCTGGCATTAGACGTAAGAGTGCTTGATAAGGATAACAATGAAGTGAAACTGCTTGAAAGCTCTGAATACGAAGTAACTGACTTCAAGAAAGTTCTTGATGATGGCAGATACAGACGTGACAGCAGAGAAGAGGAAGCAGAATATGCTAAGAATGGTTCAACCATTCAGACAGTCGGTGAAGACGGCTTTGAAGATGCAGAGGATGTAGAGTATGCCGGCGATGATGCATTTGATGATGCAGATGATTATGGCGATGGCAATTCAGATATGATGGATTAATAGAAGGGAGCACGATCATGGCAGAAGAATCAAAAAGAGATTTGACCAGTCAGTCTATGAAGTTTGATAAGATTCAGATTAAACTGGCTTCTCCGGAGGATATTTTAGAGTGGTCTCACGGTGAGGTTACAAAGCCGGAGACAATCAACTACAGAACTTTAAAACCGGAAAAAGATGGTTTGTATTGTGAAAGAATCTTTGGACCGAGTAAGGACTGGGAGTGTCACTGCGGTAAATATAAGAAAATCAAAGATAAGGGTATTATCTGCGATAAGTGTGGTGTCGAAGTAACAAAGGCCAGTGTCCGTAGAGATCGTATGGGACATATCCATTTAGCGGCTCCTGTTTCCCATATCTGGTATTTTAAGGGAATTCCTAGCCGTATGGATCTGATTCTGGACATCGGACCGAAGAACCTTGAAAAAGTATTATATTTTGCAGCTTATATTGTAATTGATCCGGGTACGACAGAAATTCCGTTCAAGAAGATTTTAACAGAACAGGAATACCGTGAACTCTACGATCAGTACGGCAATACATTCCGTGTCGGCATGGGTGCGGAAGCCATTTATGAACTGCTTAAAAATGTAGATTTGGAATCAGAAGTTGCAAAGTTAAAGGAAGAACTTGAAAATACAACTTCCCAGAAGGCAGCAAGACTCATTAAGAGAATTGAAGTCATGGAAGCGTTTTTAACAGCCGGAACAAGACCGGAATGGATGATCTTAACTGAAATTCCGGTAATCCCACCGGATTTAAGACCAATGGTACAGTTAGACGGTGGACGTTTTGCAACATCCGATTTAAATGACTTATATAGAAGAATCATCAACAGAAACAACAGACTTGCACGTCTGATTGAGCTGGGCGCTCCGGAAATCATTATCCGTAATGAAAAGAGAATGCTTCAGGAAGCTGTTGATGCCCTGATTGATAACGGACGTAGAAACGGACGTCCGGTAACAGGTCCTGGTAACAGAGCGTTAAAGTCACTTTCAGACCTGTTAAAGGGTAAGCAGGGACGTTTCCGTCAGAACCTCCTTGGTAAGCGAGTTGACTATTCAGGTCGTTCTGTTATCGTTGTAGGTCCTGAATTAAAGATTTATCAGTGTGGTCTTCCAAAGGAAATGGCAATTGAGCTGTTTAAGCCGTTTGTTATGAGAGAACTGGTAAGACGTGGACTGGCTGACAATATTAAGAAAGCGAAAAAGAGCGTAGAACATCTTGAAAACAGCGTATGGGATGTGCTGGAAGATGTTATCAAAGAGCATCCGGTTATGTTAAACCGTGCTCCTACACTGCACAGACTTGGTATTCAGGCATTCGAGCCAATCCTTGTAGAAGGTAAGGCAATTAAGCTGCATCCGCTTGTTTGTACAGCGTTCAACGCCGATTTCGATGGTGACCAGATGGCCGTCCATCTGCCACTTTCAGTAGAAGCACAGGCAGAATGCCGCTTCATGCTGCTTTCACCAAACAACCTGTTAAAGCCGTCTGATGGTGGCCCTGTAGCTGTTCCTTCACAGGATATGGTTCTTGGTATTTACTATCTGACACAGGAAAGACCGGGGGCAAAGGGTGAAGGTAAGTTCTTTAAGAATGTAAACGAAGCACTTCTTGCATATGAAAACGGAGTTATTACATTACACTCTAAGATTTTAGTTCATATGACAAAGACCGATGCAGAAGGCAATACCGTTTCAGGTAATGTAGAATCTACACTGGGAAGATTTATTTTCAATGAAATTCTCCCACAGGATTTAGGATATGTAGACAGAAGCAAGGAAGAAAACCAGATGCTTCTGGAGGTTGATTTCCATGTAGGAAAGAAGCAGTTAAAGGATATTTTACAGCACGTTATTAATACCCACGGTACAACGACAACAGCCGAAGTACTTGATGATATTAAGGCAATGGGTTATAAGTATTCTACAAGAGCAGCCATGACCGTTTCTATTTCAGAAATGACTGTGCCGCCGATTAAGAAGAAACTGATTTCCGATGCAGAAAAGAAGGTTGAACAGATTACTGTAAACTACAACAGAGGTCGTTCAACAGATGAAGAAAGACATAAGAATGTTATCCGCGTATGGCAGGAAACGGATGAGGCATTAAAGGATGCCCTGATTGAAGGTCTTGATAAATACAACAACATCTTCATGATGGCCGATTCAGGTGCCCGTGGTTCTAACCAGCAGATTAAGCAGCTTGCAGGTATGCGTGGTTTGATGGCAGATACATCCGGTAATACAATCGAACTCCCAATCAAGTCCAACTTCCGTGAAGGTCTTGATGTACTGGAATACTTCATTTCAGCGCATGGTGCGCGTAAGGGTCTGTCCGATACAGCGCTTCGTACAGCCGATTCAGGATACCTTACAAGACGTCTTGTAGACGTATCACAGGATTTGATTATCAGAGAAACAGACTGCAGCGCCGGTAAGGCAATTCCGGGTATGTATGTATCTGAATTCGTAAATGATAAGGCAACTGCAAGCAGTGATGCAAAGGCAGATATCCTTGAATCATTAGAAGAACGTATTACAGGCAGATATCTTGCAGAAGACATCATTGATCCGTCTACCGGTGAAGTGATTTTAGCTGCAAACCACCTTGTAACACCAAAGAGAGCAGCACAGATTGTTGCAACAGGTGTTGAAAAGGTTAAAATCAGAACAATTCTTACCTGCCGTTCACACATTGGTGTATGTGCAAAGTGCTACGGTTCTAACATGGCGACAGGTCAGACCGTACAGGTTGGTGAAGCTGTTGGTATTATCGCTGCCCAGTCTATCGGTGAACCGGGTACACAGCTTACTATGCGTACTTTCCATACAGGTGGTGTTGCCGGTGATAATATTACACAGGGTCTTCCTCGTGTCGAAGAACTTTTTGAAGCAAGAAAGCCAAAGGCACTTGCTGTACTGGCAGAGTTTGGCGGTGTCGTAAGCTTTGCAAAGACAGAAAAGAAGACAGATATTGTTATTACAGACGATGATGGTAACTCAAAGGCTTATCCTGTATCTAGAGATACAAGAGTCAAGGTTCAGGAAGGTCAGATTGTTGTAAAGGGTGAAGAAATCACAGAAGGTTCTGAAAATCCTCATGATATCGTAAGAATCCTCGGCGTACGTGCCGTACAGGATTACGTACTGCGTGAAGTTCAGAAGGTTTACCGTATCCAGGGTGTAGAAATCAACGATAAGCATATCGAATTGATTGTACGCCAGATGTTAAAGAAGATTGTTATTGAATCTCCTGGAGATTCAGAATTCCTGACAGGTTCTCAGGTAGATACAATTGAATTTACGGAAGTAAACGAAAAGCTGGAAGAGGAAGGCAAGACTCCTGCAACAGGTACTTCAATTATTCTGGGTATTACAAAGGCTTCTCTTGCAACAAATTCATTCCTGTCAGCTGCTTCCTTCCAGGAAACAACAAAGGTTCTGACAGATGCCGCTATTAACGGCAAGGTCGATCCGCTGATTGGTCTGAAGGAAAACGTTATCATTGGTAAACTGATTCCTGCCGGTACAGGTATGAAGCGTTATCAGAACGTTGAACTGGATTCTAATGAAAGGGTCCGCAAAGAAATTGAAGAAGAAGCAGCCGAAAGAGCAAAAGAGGAAGCTGCATCTGACATTTCTGATGACGAAACACTGGAACTGACGGAAGAAGAAGTTACAGTAACAGAATAAAACTAAAGCCGTTTCAGGCATAGGATAAAAAGTTCCGGTATAGTGGTAATGCACTGTACCGGAATTTTTGGTTTTTACAAAAAAAGTTTGAGCAGATATATCTTTGAGCTAAAAATTTTAAAAAGTGCTTGACATATAAAAATATAAAATATATACTAAACAAGTGTGTGATAACAGGAAAGCCCTGCTATGCCACATTATTCAGAAATGAACTGAATATGCAACCATGAATTATTCTAATTCCGGGAGGTGAAAAAGGAATGCCTACATTTAACCAGTTAGTAAGACAGGGAAGAAAAACAACAGTAAAGAAGTCTACAGCACCAGCTCTTCAGAAGGGATACAACTCACTTCAGAAGAAAGCAACAGACGTAGCTGCTCCACAGAAGAGAGGCGTTTGTACAGCTGTTAAGACTGCAACACCTAAGAAGCCTAACTCAGCCCTTAGAAAGATTGCCAGAGTTCGTCTTTCAAACGGTATTGAAGTAACATCTTATATCCCAGGTGAAGGACACAATCTTCAGGAACACAGCGTTGTTCTGATCAGAGGTGGACGTGTTAAGGATTTACCAGGTACAAGATATCACATCGTTCGTGGTGTACTTGATACAGCAGGTGTCGCTAAGAGAAGACAGGCACGTTCTAAATACGGTGCCAAGAGACCTAAGGATGCTAAATAATTAGTATCGTAAAGGCAAATTGCAGGTTGGCGGATTTTCTAAAAACCATGCAGTAAAACGCGGAAATGGTCCGCATTTATTCACAATATGATTTATAACAAGTGCCGGAGTTAGATTAATCCGAAGGTTGCAGGTTTAAGATATACCGCGCACGTACACAGCCGATTATCCCGATGGCGGCAGCCTTTATTGGATGTCGCAGGTGGAAAAAGGTCATATATATTTGTGAGTACCGATGAATTAATGAATATTGTTAAGGAGGGAAGAACCGTGCCACGTAAAGGACATACTCAGAAAAGAGATGTATTAGCAGATCCTATTTACAATAATAAGGTCGTGACAAAGCTTATCAACAACATTATGCTTGATGGTAAGAGAGGAGTTGCCCAGAAGATTGTATACGGAGCATTTGACAGAGTCGCAGCAAAGACTGAAAGACCTGCTATCGAAGTTTTCGAAGAAGCTATGAACAATATCATGCCAGTTCTTGAAGTTAAGGCTAGACGTATCGGTGGTGCTACTTATCAGGTACCGATCGAAGTTAAGCCGGACAGAAGACAGGCTTTAGCTCTTCGTTGGATGACAGCTTATTCTCGTGCAAGAGGCGAGAAGACAATGGAAGAAAGACTTGCAAATGAAATCCTCGATGCTGCAAACAATACAGGATCTTCTGTAAAGAAGAAAGAAGATATGCACAAGATGGCAGAAGCAAACAAGGCTTTTGCTCATTACAGATTCTAATAATATAGGAGGATTTACCGATGGCTGGAAGAGAATATCCATTGGAGAGAACCAGAAATATTGGTATCATGGCTCATATCGATGCAGGTAAGACTACATTAACAGAGCGTATCCTTTATTATACTGGTGTAAACCACAAAATTGGTGATACTCATGAAGGTACTGCTACCATGGACTGGATGGCCCAGGAGCAGGAAAGAGGTATCACAATTACTTCAGCTGCTACAACATGTCACTGGACACCGGAAAAAGAAGGTAAGCCAGATAAGACACAGCCAGAATACCGTATCAACATCATTGATACTCCGGGTCACGTTGACTTCACAGTAGAAGTTGAACGTTCACTTAGAGTTCTTGATGGTGCTGTAGGTGTGTTCGATGCTCAGAACGGTGTAGAACCGCAGTCAGAGAACGTATGGCGTCAGGCTGATAAATACAATGTACCACGTATGGCTTTCATGAACAAGATGGATAAGATGGGTGCAGATTTCTTTGGATCATGCAACCAGCTTATAACAAAGCTTGGTAAGAATCCTGTACTTGTACAGATTCCGATTGGTAAGGAAGATGAATTTAAGGGTATCATCGACTTATTTGAAATGAAGGCTTATGTCTTCAACGGAGATAAGGGTGATGATATTTCCGTAGGTGAAATTCCTGATGATTTAAAGGATCAGGCTCAGGAATATCATGACAAGCTCATTGAACAGTGTGCTGAACTTGATGAAGACCTTATGGAAAAGTTCTTTAATGATGAAGAACTTACAATTCCTGAATTAAAGGCAGCTTTAAGAAAGGGTACTATCGAAGGTACAGCAATTCCTTGTCTTTGCGGTACAGCTTATAAGAACAAGGGTGTTCAGAAGCTTCTTGATGCAGTTATCGAATACATGCCTGCACCAACAGATATCCCGGATATCACAGGTGTTGATGAAGACGGTAACGAAGTTACAAGAAAGTCATCTGATGAAGAACCATTCTCAGCTCTTGCATTCAAGATTATGACAGACCCATTCGTTGGTAAGCTGGCATTCTTCAGAGTTTACTCTGGTACATTGAACGGTGGTTCATATGTATTAAATGCAAACAAGAACAAGAAGGAAAGAGTTGGCCGTATCCTTCAGATGCATGCTAACAACAGAAAAGAAATTGATAAGGTTTATTCTGGAGATATCGCAGCTGCTGTAGGTCTGAAGTTCACTGTAACAGGTGATACAATCTGTGACGAACAGCATCCGGTTATCTTAGAGTCAATGGAATTCCCAGAGCCGGTTATCGAACTTGCTATCGAACCAAAGACTAAGAATGACCAGGGTAAGATGGGTGAAGCTTTAGCAAAGCTTGCTGAAGAAGATCCGACATTCCGTGCCCACACAGATCAGGAAACCGGTCAGACAATTATCGCAGGTATGGGTGAACTTCATCTTGATATCATCGTAGACAGACTTCTTCGTGAATTCAAGGTAGAAGCAAACGTAGGTGCTCCACAGGTTGCTTACAGAGAATGCTTTACAAAGGCAGTTGATGTTGATAGTAAGTATGCTAAGCAGTCAGGTGGTCGTGGTCAGTATGGTCACTGTAAAGTACGTTTCTCACCACTTGAAGCAAACGTTGATAAGTTCGATGTTGAAACAAAGAATACAGTATTAATCAATGAGCCTCCAGTACTTTTCTGTGAATCATCAGTAGTTGGTGGTGCTATTCCTAAGGAATACATCCCTTCAGTTGCAGATGGTATCCGTGAAGCCGCTAACTCAGGTATTTTAGCTGGATTCCCGGTTCTCGGACTTAGAGCAGATATCTATGATGGATCTTACCATGAAGTCGATTCATCAGAAATGGCATTCCACATTGCCGGTTCTATGGCATTTAAGGATGCTATGGCTAAGGCAGCTCCGGCACTTCTTGAGCCAATCATGAAGGTTGAAGTTACAATGCCGGAAGAATACATGGGTGATGTTATCGGTGATATCAACTCTCGTAGAGGACGTATCGAAGGTATGGAAGATATCTCAGGTGGTAAGATGATTAAAGCATTCGTTCCGCTTTCAGAGATGTTCGGATATGCTACAGACCTTCGTTCTAAGACACAGGGTCGTGGTAACTACTCTATGTTCTTTGATAAGTATGAACAGGCTCCAAAGTCCGTTCAGGATAAGGTTATTGCTTCAAGAGCAAAATAATCTAATAAAAATATAGTTGCAAAATATTTAAAAATGCAATATAATAGATTTTAGCTATGAAACCCCATAAAGGGTATGAATCATTTTAAGGAGGATTTTAAACAATGGCAAAGGCTAAATTTGAAAGAACTAAACCACATTGTAACATTGGTACAATTGGACACGTAGATCATGGTAAGACTACACTTACAGCTGCTATCACAAAGACTCTTCATGAGAGACTTGGTACAGGTGAAGCTGTTGCATTCGAAAATATCGATAAGGCTCCAGAAGAAAGAGAAAGAGGTATCACAATCTCTACAGCTCACGTTGAATATGAAACAGAAAAGAGACATTACGCTCACGTTGACTGCCCAGGTCATGCCGATTACGTTAAGAACATGATCACTGGTGCTGCTCAGATGGATGCTGGTATCCTCGTAGTAGCTGCTACAGATGGTGTTATGGCTCAGACAAGAGAACATATCCTTCTTGCTCGTCAGGTAGGTGTTCCTTACATCGTTGTATTCATGAACAAGTGTGATATGGTTGATGATCCGGAACTTCTTGAATTAGTAGATATGGAAATCAGAGAACTCCTTAACGAGTATGGCTTCCCAGGCGATGATACACCAATCATCCAGGGTTCAGCTCTTAAGGCTCTTGAAGATCCGAACAGCGAATGGGGCGATAAGATTCTTGAACTTATGCACACAATCGATGAATATGTTCCAGATCCAGAAAGAGATACAGATAAGCCATTCCTTATGCCAGTAGAAGACGTATTCTCTATCACAGGTCGTGGTACTGTTGCTACAGGTAGAGTAGAACGTGGTGTTCTTCATATAAATGAAGAAGTTGAAATCGTTGGTATCCATGATGACATTCGTAAGGTTGTTGTAACTGGTATCGAAATGTTCAGAAAGCTTCTTGATGAAGCACAGCCAGGTGATAATATTGGTGCACTTCTTAGAGGTGTTCAGAGAGACGAAATCCAGAGAGGACAGGTTCTCTGCAAGCCAGGTTCAATTACACCTCATCACAAGTTTACAGCTCAGGTTTACGTATTAACAAAGGACGAAGGTGGACGTCATACTCCATTCTTCAACAACTACAGACCACAGTTCTACTTCAGAACAACTGATGTTACTGGTGTTTGTGAACTTCCAGCTGGTACAGAAATGTGCATGCCTGGTGATAACGTAGAAATGACAGTTGAACTTATCCACAACGTAGCTATGGAGCAGGGTCTTCGTTTCGCTATCCGTGAAGGTGGACGTACAGTAGGTTCAGGTGCTGTTGCTACAATCATTGAGTAATTTTATTGGTTGATGTACTCAGTATTTATACAGTAAATTTAAAGGCTTCCGGGATTTTCCCGGAAGCCTTTTTTTGGCTTGCTCAGCCATTTATATTCTTAAATTTTTACCACCACTTCTCACGGTAAGAGTACTCTCCACGGTAATTAGAAGCGTTATAATCAGGATATTTGAAAGGTGCATATACATCATCTTTAGGTGCATCATCCTGTGTATATATGTACATTGAATCATAATCCCATGTCACAATTTCATCACGGGCATCGCCGTAGAGATTTACAGCTTCTGCACACATGGTAGGATGACCGTCATCAGGGAACTTAACAACCTGAATACCTCTGCCATCAATCATTCCACCGCGCTCTACATCAGCATTAAGAAGAATGAAGTCCTGACCGTCACCAGTCCAGTTTACAGGTGTTAAAAGATTACCATTAAGCTCATTTTCCATTTCCCATAACTGGTTACCTTCGCTGTCATAGAAATATATAATTCCCTGATGTCCCCAGAAATTAACAACAACCATTTCATAACCTGGGCGGTCAGGAAGGTAATTAGCGAGACTGACACGCTGTGCATGACCTATGCCATCCTTTTTGAGAAGTTTTCCGTTAAAATCAGATATCAGGAAGCCTTCCTTTCCCGCAACGCAGGCAAAGAATTTAGTGCCTTTATGTGGACCGGATTCGAATCTTCCTGGAACAATTTCATCAATGTGGTCTTCATTAACAGGCATAGTCCACATCTTGTTACCGTGGCAGTCAAGCATGTTATAACCTACCAGAAGTTCATCATGCCCATCCCCGTTAATATCAATCGCAAAAGGAAAATGCCCGGTATTCTTATCACTCTGGAAATGCCACATAACCTCCAGGTCATCGTTAAGTGCATACACCCTGCAATAACGATCCTTAATAAGAATATCACGTGGCTTATCAAGACCACGGAAATTGCATATACGCATACCGTCAGGGTTAATTCTGTCAAAAGCATAGATTTTATCAGGAACACCGATAATCGTTCCATCCTCTTCTGTTGTGGAGAAAGGTGTTCTGGTGCGTTTCTTGACTTCACCTGTTCTGCCATCAAGAATAAGGACTTCAAAATTCTTGGCGGTTATAACCTCGTCAAAACCATCACCATCAATATCATATATCTGCATAGGCATGTCAGCTGATATAGTGCCAATGTCGTGATTATTGGTTGGTTCACCGTGCTGCCATAAAATATTGCCGTCAAGGTCAAATGCGGTGAGACAGCTGATGGTTCCATAAGCATCACGGTTTACTCTTTTCTGGCACTGTGCCATAACCATCTGGTATTCGCCGTTGCCAAGCAGATGACCAAAACGAAGCTGCCTTCCGGTGCCGCAGCCATTGAGGTCAATCTTCTTAAGAAGCTTCATCTTAGGATAATGCGCCTGCGCATTTTCACATTCAGCTTTATAAGCATTTCTTGCAGCATCAATAGAAGCAGCAGTACTTTCAGAAGTAGTAACATTTACAAAACCAAACTGTGCAGGGATCGTTGCTGTAACGGCGACTTTGCCACCCTGTACGGCATATTCAGTGTCAATGTCAAAATAGACCTTATCATCAACGCTGCATATAACATGGCTGCCTTTAATTTCTGCTTTAAGGATATAAGTATCGTCACAGTTGTAGTTAAAAGCTACAGAATCAAGAATAGTAACCTCTTCTTTATGACGGTATTCAACTCTCAGTTCATGTTCTTCAAAAACAAGGACAAGAAGATTAGCAGAGTTCTGACAACAAAAACCAATGCCGGCATTACCCCATTTGGTAGTAAACATACGGACACTTGCAGTTATAGTATAATCACGCCAGAATCTGTCGCCGCTTGTAAGCATAGGAAAAGTCCGGTGGGGCTTGTCATTGCGGATACGCATCTGCTCCATAAAATGTTTTCCATTATATTCAGAAATAATCCAGGAAGCACCCTGACCGTTATAAGTGTGGTTGCATACCGGGTCATGCCATTTACCATAATATCCGGGATAATGGATAAAATGATACTCACCCATTGCCGAATGATTCTTATCATAAGGGAATTCACCAATGGGAAAATCAGAGAAATCTTCATTAAGTAAAATAAAATCTGCCATAATAACCTCCATTCTTAAAAAAAAATAATAAAATAGTACATTGCCGCATTCTTGGTATATAAATAATATCTAACGAAGCAAATCATATACTGATTATAGGTCGTTTATAGAGAAAATGTTACTGATTTTTTACATATTTTTGAGGTTTTGGAAGATTTCGTGCAGTTTTTTGTAGCTATAAAAATACAATATGAATATAATAAAAGCGTATTAAGAAGCAAGATATAAGATTCTATTGTCCCACTTCATGAATAATGTTAAAATAATACTAAATACAATTCAAATCGGGCAGTGGGGAAGCAGATTTAAGATATAAATAACATTTAGAAAGCGGAAATAATATATGAAAAAAAGAAAAGTGTTTTTAAAAGATATTATCGCACAATCTCCTGAAAAAGAGTATGGACAGCTGTATGCAGATATTATGCTTGAACTCTCACAGGGAACGCTGGCACCGGTCCGCAGTGCAGGAACGAATGGTAAAAAGCCGGCGCTTCCCGTGGCATTCTGGGAGTATGTGAAAGAGCCGGATTACGGTGATGTCAGTGAAAAGCTGGATTTTAAGCTGCATCCGCTTCTTCATACAACGTATTACCGGAAACAATTACGGATACAGATTTTAAAGAACGTATACAACTGAAAAAATATGAGGTACAGTCGATTGAAAAAGCATTAAAAAATCTGGAAAACAAAAAAAATCAGCTGGAGGTTCAGGCAGGAAGTGTATCCGAATATGCAGATGAAACGGTGTCAGCTTCACCGGAGGAACAGGAACAAATCAGACAGCAGATTCCGGATATTGAAACAGTAGAGGCACAGGAACTTACCCGGTATCAGAAGACGGTAAAAAGAAATCTGCTAACGGCACTGTCCCGGTTAAAGGATGAGCAGAACCGTCTGGCAGAAGAAATCCGTTCAATTGCAGCAAAAGATATTTATGCAGAAGATTATTTTAAGAAAACATTTGACAGTCTGTTGACACAGACTGCCAGTCCAAAGAATCTGGCAGAGCAGTATGCCGTGAATAAGGCTTCGTATGAGAGCCAGCTGGAAAAACTTAAAATTGATCTTGCAAGCATTGACAATGAACAAAAAAACATTGAAGAAATGTTTTTAGAATACGTGCGCAGTGTTAATGCGAATATTGCAATGATTGATAAAAATTCAACAATCAGCGTGCGCGGCAGAAACATTAAAATGTTAAAAATCCAGGTAGCAGACTGGGAAAGCGAACAGGAACATTTCCGTATGAAACTGCACGATTATTTTGAGCAGGTGATACAAAATGGTCTTGATACGATTGATAAGAATGAAAATCTGAATGAATTTTTGGGAAATGTCATTACAACAAAAAGACTGTATGATGATACTGTGGGTATCGGCAGTGTAAAAATTAAGCTGTATAAGATTGAAGCGGAACGTGAAGTCCCGATTACATGGGCAGAGGTATCAGCCAATTCCGGCGGCGAGGGCTTTTTATCAGCGTTTGTGATTCTGACCTGTCTGCTTAGTTATATGCGGCGGGATGAGAGTGATTTGTTTACCACGGGAGAGGAAGGCAAGGTGCTGATTATGGATAATCCGTTTGCACAGACCAATGCGGAACATCTGCTGAAACCACTGATGGAGATGGCAAAGAAAACGAATACGCAGCTAATCTGCCTGTCAGGACTTGGCGGTGATTCAATCTATAACCGCTTTGACAATATGTATGTGTTAAAACTTATGGATTCAAGTATCAGAAGCGGCGCATGGCGCATGGAAGCCAGCCATATCAAAGGCGAACCGGTGAAGCGGATGGTACTGTCAGAATTCAGGGTGGAAGAGAGATACTAAAAATAAAAAACATCTGTTCGTGCAACAAAGTATTGACATTGACATACGAAGAAAGTATCATAAATTTATGAAGCAGGAGGAACAAATGAGATGAGAAAATCAATTTCAATCAGTATAAGAGTGAGCGAAGAAGAATTAGATAAGTTTAAGGAAGCAGCAAGATTAGAAGCGTATTCATCATATAGTGAGTTTATAAGAAGAACAGCATTAATAGAAGCTGCTAGAATAATTAAAGAAAACAATGAAGGAGAGGATACCCATGAACATAATTAGTTTGTTTAGTGGATGTGGTGGATTAGATTTAGGCTTTGAAAGAGCTGGGTTTAATATTCCTGTTGCAAATGAGTTTGATAAAACAATATGGGCGACATTTAAAGCAAATCATCCTAATACTCATCTGATTGAAGGTGATATAAGACAGGTAACAAAAGAAGATATAGAACAGTTTATAAATGGAGAAGTTGACGGAATTATCGGTGGACCACCTTGTCAATCGTGGTCTGAGGCTGGTTCATTAAAGGGAATTAAAGATGCCAGAGGACAGTTGTTTTTTGATTATATTAGAATACTAAAGGAATTCCAACCTAAATTCTTTTTGGCAGAAAATGTAAGCGGAATGTTGGCAAACAGACATTCAGAAGCGGTGCAAAATATACTAAATCTTTTTGATGATGCAGGATATGATGTGTCATTTACTCTTGTAAATGCAAAGGATTACGGAGTCGCAGAAGAAAGAAAGAGAGTATTTTATATAGGTTTCAGGAAGGACTTAAACATTGATTTTGGATTCCCTAAAGGTTCAACAAAAGATGATGATAAGAAAATCACTCTTCGCGATATTATATGGGATTTGCAAGATACAGCGGTTCCATCAGGAGAAAAAAATCATCATAATCCAGAAGCAATCAATAACAATGAATACTATACTGGAGCATATTCGCCGATATTTATGAGCCGTAACAGGGTAAAAGCATGGGATGAACAGGCATTTACAGTTCAGGCATCAGGAAGGCAATGTCAGCTTCATCCACAGGCACCTAAAATGGTTAAAGTGGCACAGAATGATTGCAGATTTGTAGAAGGAAAAGAACATCTTTATCGTCGAATGACAATTAGAGAGGTCGCTAGAGTACAGGGATTTCCTGATGATTTCAAATTTATATATGAGGATACTAATACAGCATATAAAATGATTGGTAATGCTGTTCCAGTTAACCTTGCATATGAAATAGCTGTTGCGATAAAGAAATACCTAGAAGGTAATGGTGCAGAGGTTGTTGTAGATAATGAGGTTATAGATGCAAAGGAGGTTAATGAGAAGAAAGTGAGTACAAAGAGTAATGATCAGGGTAGAGCATATGAGTATGCTTGGATAAAAACACTTTACAAGGCATTATGTGAGATGCGAAAAACTAGAATAGTTGATAATTCTAGCTTGCATGCAAATGAAAAGGCATGGGCTCTTATGGATGAGGAAATGCAGCAGACATTTATGATATCAGCAGAATCAGCAATTGATACAGTACTTGAAATGGAACCTAAAATGTCAGAAGGCAGTAGTGATGAATTGACATTAGAATTTCAGAAGGACGGAGCAGGCGTAAAGGGTGATGTAAGAGATATTGTTATTAGAAGAGAAGATATTGAGTGGGAAATAGGATTAAGTATCAAACATAATCACGATGCCGTAAAACATAGCAGATTAAGTCATAAACTTGATTTTGGTAAAGAATGGTTTGATATGCCTTGTAGTGATGCATATTGGGATGCGGTTCAACCAATATTTGATATGTTGAAGAATGAAAAGGATAACGGTTCAAGATGGTCTGAAATCAATGACAAAGACGAAGTAGTATATGTACCGTTATTACATGCTTTTATGGATGAGGTTAATAGAGCATATAAAGAAGATAAGAATATGCCACGTAAGATGATAGAATATCTTATTGGAATAGAGGATTACTATAAGGTTGTCAGCCGTGATAGTAAGCGTCTTACAATGATTCATACTTTTAATATGCATGATACTTTAAATAAACCAAGTGAAAATAAGGTGTCGGCAATTACTGTTCCAGTTGTAGAGCTACCTACAAGGCTTGTGGCACTTGAGTTCAAGCCAGGAAGCACTAATACAGTAGAAATGTTTTTGGATAATGGATGGCAATTAAGTTTCAGAATTCATAATGCAAGTACAAAGGTTGAACCAAGCTTAAAATTTGATGTGCAGTTTATTGGTATGCCGACATCAGTGCTGAATATTGAATGTAAATGGAAATAAGGCGGTACAAATATTGAGAAAAATGCTATTAAGTTTCAGACCGGATGTTTATGAAAAAATAAAATCTGGTGTGAAGATATTTGAACACAGGAGAAATTTTCCAGATGAACCTATAATGGCATATATGTATGTCAGTTCACCGGTGAAAGCAATCACCGGTGTTGTATACTTGGGTAAAAGGCATTGTCTATCTGACTGGATGGAAGATTATAAAGAAGATGGCAATGCTGTTACCAGAATAAAAGAATATATAGAAAAGTATCATTATAGGTATGCTATGGAAATAGAGAGATTTCAGGAAACATCACAGATATCATTAGATGACTTAAGAAAAAATGTTCCGGGATTTGTAGCACCTCAGATGTATATATATTTGGATGGTACAGAATTGTTGGAGTATATAGAGAGTAACTTGAAAATGGCGGATTTGCAGGTAAAACATTCGTTTGAAAGAATAGATGCTTGTCAGGTTTGTGTGCATTAACATTATGGCGAAATATCAAAAATAAACAATTTTATGTATAAATGTAATGCATCATGACAATTAAGGTAAGTAATGTATGGAATACGAATTTGAAGAATGGGTATTTAAAAGTTTGGATGAGATAACAGATAAAATCAATGACGGAACTCTTTTTTGCGAAGAGAATCAAAACATAATAAAAAAATTTTTATTTGAAGAGCAAGCTAAAATGCATGCTGAAAATAAAAAAAATAAAAAATGTATATGCCCTGATTGTGACAATAAAAGTATAAAAAGATCACATACTATACCGCGAAGAATGTCCTTAGATATAATTGCAGAAAGCAATAAAGTTATTACACCTATTTTTATTGAAAAATATCCGGTTAGTAAACAATTTGTAGGGGTTACAGAAATAGGAGTGGGTCAGGCCTCTACATTTCCAGGTTTTTGCGAGAAACATGAATTGATTTTTCAGTCATATGAGAAAAAAGGCGAATTTAGTAACGAAGATGATGTCATAAAGCAACTATATAGAAATGTTACATATAATGCTTTCCGATTGAAAAAAAGAATTAAATTGAATGAATGTTTAACGCAAAGATATAGGGAGGCGAGAAATCAGACGGCGTATAATTATTTAAAGACAAAAGAACCCAAAGAAATTCTTAAAAAGGTTACAATAACTGGGGATGATCAGCGTATAAAAAATATGATTTATTATAGAAAAAAATTAATACATTTTAAAAATAAACTGGAAAAGTATAGAATGAGTCTTTGGGAGATAATAAGTGGTAATGATGCAGATATTACGGCAGAATCTGTAATATTAGATTTGCTTTTTCCGGTAGGTATTTGTGGATGTACAGAAATAATGTTGAATGGCGAAGATTATATATGTTCTATAGATGTTGTGCCATTTGATAAAAAAACACTAGTTACAATAGGATTTTGTGGAGAAATAACACCTGAATTACATAAGATTGTAGAATCAAGATTGAGTCATCCATTAGCAATTCTGAATCTTATCGAAGCAACGATGATATATGGTACAGATAATTGGTATTTAAATCCTAAAGTATGGAATATGCTTGAAGATGAAAGAAAGCAAAGTTTATTATCAGAGATGCAGAATTTAGAAAAAAGTATTTTTGATGAGCTTCCATATTCAATATTTGATAATATTAGGAAATATATGATATCAGAGTTAAGTATTGAGAAAAAATATGTGGAACATGAATTAGAGAAGATGAAAATATAAGTATGGAAATGTTATGTGAATAAAATACATATGATATGTTTATTTGCAATGCACATTACTTACTTAAATTTCATGATAATAGTAGTTGATTTAATGATAAAAAGAAATACAAAGGATGAGTTCTATAAATAGTTTATTATATAATGTCTTAGAGGAGCATTTTGCAATTATAAAAAAATATGCGGTAGCAGCACTTGAAAATATACGCACAAAGTGTTATTTTTAATAAAAAAGATGTAGCTGCTAAAAAAAGCAGCAGAAAAGAGATACGAAATGAATATAAGTAAACAATTGTTAGAAGCTGCTAATCTTAACCCAACAAAAAATAGTAGACAGGAATATATATTTACACTTTGTGAATATATAGAAAAGAATGAATTGACATTACCTTTGTATCAAAGAGACATTAGTTGGACATTGACTAAATGTGTTGAATTGCTAAATTATCAGCTTTTAAGTAAGTCTCCTATATCTGCAATATCAATTAATATTATCAATAATACAGGTAAAGAATATGCAGTACCTCAGGTTTCATTCATAGAAAGAGAATTACTTGCTGAACCAGTTAGGGGACAGATGTCAGTTGTAGATGGACAGCAAAGATTAACAACAAATTATAAAGCATATTGTAATCATCCAGATTTAAGAAGTGTTGTTTTAGATTTGGGGAAAGGTGAATTTGTTATAAATAACGAATCATGTCGTAAAAACCAAGTGCCAGTTGGTATTTTATTGAATAAAGATGATGGTAAATTAATTGAGTTTACTGAAGAAAATAAATCACTATCTTCACCAATGGTTGTTAATGCTTTATTGCAGATTAGGAATAAAATAAAAACCTATCAGTATACGATTAATTTTGCAACAGATCTTAAAGAAGATGAACAAATAAATTGGTTTGAAGTGTTAAATAATGCAGGTAGTCGTGTTAGTATAATTCAGATGAGATTTTCAAAATTAAAAGCACATGGTATTGATGTGTATACACAATATACCCATGTATATCGAAATAAAGTACATGAATATGGATATGATTTCTTTACACCACAGAAAACTAATGTTTCATATTCGATAGCTGCTTTAAATCCTGCATATGAATTACTGAATTCAGACAAACATTCTAACAATTTTGCACCAATTTCGTCAGATACTAAAGAGAATCAGCTTTGTAATCTTGCACCTGAAAAATTGCAAGAATGTTTCAATATAACTTTAAAGGCATTAGATAGGGCGTTGGAATTCATTGAAGACAACAATCTTAAAAAGTATAATCGCTCCGATTATGTGAACTATCTTATTGGTTATTTTGTATTTCATAAAGATGAATTATCAGATAAACAAAAAAGTTCGTTAATAGATTGGTATAATGAAGTGTCATTTACAAATAAATCTAATACAGCTAGGAGAAAAATATTTTCAGATTTGTTGAAATTGTAAGTGTTAACACGATTTGAGAAATGTGTATAGATGATACCCATATGATACCTAAATTTTTGAAAATATAAAATAATTGTGATAAAAGGCGAAATAATCGCCATTAAAAGCTCTAGAAATCAAGCCTTCACAGGGATAATAAGTTTCTCTGCGGGGAGTTTGAATAATGTACAAGAGCCAAGAAATGCTGAATTTACGGCATTTCTTGGCTCGTTTTTTGCCTAGTAACAATCAAATGACAATAATTTGGAAAAAGGGAATCTAGCGACAAAGTTCTATTAATAATTCGATTGAACAGCGTAGCTCATCTTCTGTAAACGTCCTACTAGGATCAGGGTGGTCTATTGCGTTACGTATGTAAGTCGATAATGATGAATAAGTAGTAGTATTATGAGATGATATTTTTCCATGCAATGCTTCAATAAATTGGTTTTGCTGAGTGATATAGGTATCACATTCCTTGACTGAACATGTGGATTTGCCTAGATATACGGCAACCTTTTGTTGTAAGTAACCATATAGTTCAATGTGGTAGTCGTTGGATAAAATACCAAAAGCCACATAATTCAACTCGGCAGAGGTGATGGATGGGAGAACTAAAGGAGCAGATATTTTTTTCATCTCTATGTTGTTAGCATTTTTTTTCATTAAAATAATGGATGTATTTTCTTTGGCTGCAAGAGCTGAATCCAATACATATTGTGAATGAGTAGCAATAAATAATTGTGAATTTTGCTTATTTTTTTCATCCGTGAACAGTTTTCGATAATATTCAAAAATCTTTGCTTGCCATTTCGGGTGTAAACTTATTTCTGGTTCGTCAATGAGAATGGTATTGCCCTTTATGCTTTGTTGATTACGTAATAAAAAAGCTCCTCTAAACACTATTTGTTTTTCACCTGAACTGAGAGAAGCAATATCTACTTCTTGTTCATATTTTTTGAAGATTACTTTTTTTGTGTTATTTTCCGTAATAATTTTGTGGAAATTTAAATTTCCAAATACTGTAGAAAATGCTTTTTTAAAACGATTGATTCGTACATTTTTTATTTCAGAAGGAGGAACAAGTCCATCGTGTTCATCTACCCAGTTTTGTAAATCAGTAGCATCATTAGTGTGGATATCTATAAACAACTGTTGGATTTCTGTTCCTAAATTGTCACCGCTTCGTAAGCTGTTTTCTATTTCTTGATCGATTTCCTGCGCTGTTATAGTCGATGCGGTTTGTGGGTTGTAGTTAATTTCTACTGTTGAAAAAATAGATTTGAATAATTTTTTTACATTTACGTTAGAAAACAAGTGTGAAGAGTCTATGCTTCTGGTTGAAACTATACCGTTCTCATCGGTAGTAAAATAATTAACTTTAATACGATTCCAGTAATTTGGTTGTGTGGTAAAATCTTGGGTTATTTCAAATTCTCCAGACGGAGAAATTAATGGATCTGTTGCGTTCATATTTGAAGTTATTTGGAAAAGTTCTTCATTTGACAACTGTATTGTAAATTCCCTTTTTTCTGAACTGACTATACCACCTGTTGGAAGTGTAGAAAACTCATATAGCAAATTTAATAATTGGGTCTTGCCGTTTCCATTTTCACCTGCGAGTATAATGGTATCCATAATTTCACCGTTTTCATTTGTAAAATCAAATGTGGTATTTCCGAAAAAATTATTATTTTCTAACTTTATCTTTTTTATTTTCATGGTTATCCTCCATCCATAATCTGAAAGTATAGTAGTCACTATTCCTTCTTTGTTTTCCTCTTTCTCTTCACATATGAGAAATCCGGAAATAAGTCTTTCAGCAGCTCAGCAGTTTCTCCAGCCTTTTCATCCTCATTCAGATTCTGAACCAGTAGTTGGTCGTCAGCGTCAAGATTTAACGAAACAGTATATTCCTTATCCGAATCTATCGGGTTCATCGGAAATTTTATCTCTTTGAGATAATATTCCGTTTCGGTTATTTTATCATCCGCCAGTTTGTCTCGCAGGAGTGCCCAATACTCAACCATCTTTTTGAAGTTATCTAGGTCTTTCTGCGGGCGGGGACCGGCACTTGGAAGTCGTTCTTCAAATTTGAAGCATACTTCGCCATCTTTGATTGTGGGGTGTAGTCCGTATGCCCATTCTATATCAAACAGAACATGGAGTGCACTGAAGATATTGGCAACATCCGGGTCTGATAATGCATAAAAACTGACACCTAGATTGTTAGCAATATTGAGTAAAGTCGTTTCGTCCGGATATCGGTTTCCAAGCTCGTAGTTTCGGATTGTGGATTCGTTTAGTCCGCATTTATCTGCCAATTCCTTTTGCGTCATTTCTGCCGCAATTCTGAAATTTCTAATTAAAAAGCCTACCCGGCTGGTGAATTTTTCGCCCATTTTAGCTGCTCCTTATAAGTGTAATGCGTGTTGTAGCATGCACGAAAACACGAGGTACAAATCATGTATTTACATAAATTATAGCATCAACAGTACAAAAATGAAATGTTTTTTGCTAAAAAGTATTGACGGTACAAAAATGAACTGTTAATATAAAACACATCAAAACCGTTCAAAAATGAACTGAATAGTAAAACGAAAGAAAGCTTCCTGTATACTTTAAATAGGTCAAGAGATTGACAAAAAAAATACCTCAAGTAAATATAGATTATTACTGACCGGCAAGTTGGTAAAATCTAAAGAATACAAGAGGTATCTAAAATGAATGTTAAAGGCACAAAGAAGAAAAATCAAGTAGTAACAGCAAATATTTTTGAACAGCAGGAGCTTTTGAAAAAAGCGGAGGTGATCAAGAAAAATCTCACAGCTTCAACCTGGCGTGAGTTGGAAACCAATGGTAAGTTCGATAAAAATGAAAAACTCTCCTTTATCAGTGATGACATGCTTATTTTAGGATGCGATGTAGGCAGCGAAACACACTATCTGAGGGCGATTGATACCAGAGGCAGAGAACTCAGTAAGTCCGCATTTCCGATCAGCAATGATTCAGAGGGATTTCAGAGTGCAAAGGAATGGGCAGTAAGAATAGCTGCTGACCATGACAAGAAACAGATAGTGCTTGGCTTAGAGCCGACCGGTCACTACGGGTTCTGCCTTGCCACATGGATGATCTCTAACGGAATCAGCGTTGTGCAGGTGAATCCATATGCTGTGAAGCAGACAAAAGAGGTTGAAGATAACAGCCAGCTAAAGGATGACACAAAGGATCCAAAACTGATTGCTAACCTTGTCAAGGATGGTAACTTCGGTATGTCGTACCTTCCGGAGAAGCTTTATGCGGAACTTCGCAGGTTATCCATGTTCAGAGACCAGCTGAATGAGGACAGAATCCGGGCAATCAACCGTATGCACAGGGAGATGAAGATTTATTTTCCAGAGTATAAGGATGCGTTTGGAAAGGTAGATGGCGCATTCAGTCTGGAGCTGCTGAAAGCTGCACCATTTCCGGATGATTTAAAAGCACTTGACGAAAACGGAATAAGACAGATCTGGCGCGAAGCTAAGCTTAGAGGAGGCGGCTATAGCAGGTCAGGAGAAATCTTAGGGTATGCAAGATTAAGTGTTGGTATCAGGGATGGAGCGGATGCAGCCAAAATAGCGGTACAGTGGTTTGTTAAGAAGATTATGGAACTGGATGAAGAGCTTGCTGTTATAGAGAATTTAATCAACCAGAAATGCCAGGAAATACCGCATGCCGGTAACATCTTGGAGATATCAGGAATCGGAGAAAACACGCTTTCCGGAATCCTTGCAGACATGGGAGACATTTCGAGATTTGATGATGTTAAGGAAATACAAAAATTAAGCGGATTAGGTCTTGTAGCATGTAGCTCAGGAAAGCATAAGGGAGAGACCAAAATCAGTCACAGAGGACGCAAACGACTCAGATACTGGTTATTCCAGGCGGCAAAGTCAGCAGTGGCTCATGCGGAGGAATTCAAAGAACTCCATGTGTACTACACGACACGCCCTGACAATCCGCTGAAAAAGATGCAGTCACTGATTGTGATAGCCTGCAAGCTTTTGAGGATCGTTTACACGATTCTGAAGAAGGGCACGGTCTATGATCCGAAGAAGATGCTGATGGACATCAGGCGGCCGGAAAAGAAGGAAGCGATTGCAGCATAAGACAATCGACAGTATTATTTATTCCAGAGCCTTGCCGGGTTGCGGATGATTCCGAAATCGGGCAGGGTTCTGGAAAGAACCCCGATAACGATGGAGTGCAACAAGCACTGCATCAGCACAATGACCAGCAGGTAACGAAACAGGGGAAGCGTCCACGGAATATCCGTACCCTGCGGAAAGGGCAGGTCAGTAAAATCAAAATATAAACAAGAGCTGTAGCCTGCAGTAGTTCACTCCGTAGGGCAATGACCCTGTTAGAAAGCTTAGCGGGCACTCGGTGTATGAGCAGGTGGGACGAAGGAAGTTGGTACACGATACCATTAGACACGGAAGGTTCACCAACATAGTTAACAGAGGATTTATAGCCTTTATAAAGCAAAACAAAGGGACGCTTTATAAACTGCACCCTCTTCTAACTATTCAGTACAAGATACAATGACTGTCATACACTTGTGGCTTTGTTTTATGAGGTAAATATTTAAAGAAAAGCCTGAAAAATCAGTGATTTAGGGCTTGACATTATAGGAAGGAGACATTTGCTTATGGATAACAAACGATTTTTAACAGCGCAAGATGTCATGGAAATGCTGGACGTATCACTATCCTATACCATAGTGTTGCAGAGATGCAGCAGGCATTTGAGGTTGCTTTCCCTATTTCTGGATATTAGAATATTTTTAATCAGATATAGATTAAGTGATAAATAGATGTTACCGATTTATATAGATATACTATTGTATGCGACTAAATGGAGGTACTTATGATAGATTATTTGTGTTATGTGAAGAAACAATATTCGAAAGAAAAAGATTATGAGAAGTTTTTGGTAGGCTTAACAATATTTATGTTAATCGGTTATCTGATTACGGGTGATAATTTAAATCTGTTATTTATATTCGGCGGCTTGTCTATTATGTATATATTTGGAATTCCATTTATAACTTATAGAAGAGAGCGAAAACAGGGAATAGTTGAAAAGAAAAAGGAATATATAAAGAAAGAATTTTTAGCAGAAGAATTTGAATGTATTGATAAAGTCTTGAGTGAAGTAGAGAAGTATGATAATGCAAATAAGGTGGGAGCTTTTATTGAAACAGGGAAAAAAATTACTGAAAATGAATTGAAAGAAAATTTAGAAAAACATGAGGCACAATTTGAAAATGCAATGAAGGTAATAGATAATTTTTATTTTAAGAACAGTTTTAATAAAAATGATGGATTTTTGTATCATAATTTGAAAAAAGCTGATTTTATAAAAAGAAAAGCATATATAGAAAAAAGAATTGATGCCATAAATAATCCAGCAATTAATAGTGCTAGAATAATTGGAAAAGAGTGGATGCAGCTTATTATATCTGTATTTGGGGGTTATATATTAGGAAAAATCGATATAACTTTAGCAGATGGACAGTTTTTTTCGATAATAGAACTTATTTTTATGTCTTTAATATGTATCGTATTTATGATTATGAGTAATGTTCTTTCGAAACAAAGCTTGAAAAATGAAGCTATATCATATTACAGTATAGTAGATATTTTAGTATATGAAAAAAATATTTTGAACGAGCTGATAATGTCTTGGAATATTTGCTGACAAGATGAAAAAGCAGTGTTATAATACTCATACAAGGTCAAATTCTCCATATCCAAAGGCAATCCCCTTTATCCTCAAGGGGAAAAAATCTTTAGCCTAGGGAATGAATAAAATAACGAGAAAATAAAGACCTTGTAGAGCGTGATATGCTACCCGCATATAGGACAATGAAATATAAAAGTCCTATATGGGGGTATTTTCATGTCCAGAAAAAGCAAAATAGATCCAATAATAAAGGTAAAAATAGTTGAGCAATATCTTGCTGGAGAGATTGGATTAAATCAGGCAAGTAAAAAACTTGGAGTTGCTTGCCAGAGTATTAGAAAATGGATTTCTATATACCGATGCAATGAACCGGCAGGTTTACTTAATCAACCTAAAAACAAAAGAGCTTGTGAATTTTAGAAGTGAGCAGAAAGAAAAGATGCAGCATATTGAGGACAAGCAGAAGGAGATATATATAGAAAACTCTAGCTGGAAACGCAGTATTAAGAATGAAGAGCAGTACCGGGAATATCAGATATGGCATGTGGAAGCGCAGGAAACACTTGATAAGCTGAAGCAGAAAAAAGGGAGATATCGACGATGCAATGCGAGCTATTGAAAAGAAAAATACAACTCTTAAAAATGTGCTTCCAAAGAATTATGCAAGTCCAGATTTGGATAAGCGAGTATTAGGAGAGGTTGTGGATCTTTTCACCAATATGGATATGGGCGATACAGAAGAAAGCAAAGAGCTTCTTGGCAGAACATACGAGTATTGTATTCAGCAGTTTGCAGCATACGAGGGTGTTAAAGGCGGCGAGTTCTATACTCCTGCAAGTATCGTTAAAACAATCGTTGCTATTTTGAAATCATTCAAAAACTGTCGTGTATATGAAATGAAGACTATTGTGTTTGTTGCAAAAGTAAAATACAGAAAATTGCAGCCTGAATTTGTAGCTATTTGCAGAATCAACGGATGGAGTAAATGTAGGTACTAATTTGCTACATCCGTTGATTTCACAGGGGTTTGGGGGAGTAGCCCCCAAGGTCTTTTTGCAATTACCTACATACACAATATTTTGCAATTACCTACATTTTTGCTTTGCAAAAAACACCTCGGAAAAGCAAAAGGATAAAGTGGATAAATGCAAGATTATCTGATATAGTAGATATAGTAAAAGAAACATTAAAATCAATATATTACGGTAGAAAGTTTTTAATTTGTATTTTGTGAATGGCTTTTACAATGAAAATTTCCAAAATCTATCAAAGTAAAAGGAGAAGCAGGGGAAAGAAATGATACTAAGTGCAAGCAGAAGAACGGATATTCCGAATTACTATTCGGAATGGTTTTTCAACCGCATAAAAGAAGGTTTTTTATATGTACGTAATCCGATGAACGCACATCAGATAAGCAGGATACAGATAACTCCAGAGGTTGTGGACTGCATTGTGTTCTGGACAAAAAATCCTGTACCAATGTTGCAGAGGTTGGATGAGATAAAAGCGTATCAGTATTATTTTCAATTCACATTGACCGGCTATGGAAATGATGTGGAGGTTCATTTACCGGATAAGAAAACAGGAATGATTCCGATATTTCAGAAGTTGTCGGATAAAATAGGCAGGCAGAGGGTGATTTGGCGGTATGACCCGATTTTCTTTTCGGACAGGTACACGAGGGAATATCATTTGAAAGCGTTTCGGCAGATTGCAGAAGCATTAAATGGTTACACCGAAAAATGTGTGATTAGTTTTGCAGACATTTATCCTAAGAATAAGAAAAATATGGAGAAGCTGTCAAGTTATCGGTTAAATGACTGCGGGCTGAAAGAATTTGTAAAAGAACTAAGCCGGATAGCGACTGACAATCATATCCGGCTTGGAAGCTGTGCGGAAAAGATAGATTTAGATGAATGTGGCATCGCTCACAATTCCTGCATCGACAGGGCATTGATTGAAGAAATGATTGGCTGTAAATTAAATGTCGTGAAGGATAAAAGTCAGCGGTTGGAGTGTGGCTGTGTTGAAAGCATTGACATAGGGACGTATGATACATGCAAAAATGGGTGTGTATATTGTTATGCAAATAGCAGTTTAAAGAGTGTGGAAACAAACACCGCCCAATACAATCCGTTTTCACCGCTTTTGTGTGGAGCGGTTGGAAAAGAGGACAAAATTACGGACAGGAAAGTGACGTCACTAAAGAAGAGGCAGCTTAGTATTTTTGATATGTAAAGGAGGGGAATCAATGATACCAACAAGAGAAAAAGCCATGGAATTAATCCGTGACGGTTTGGCATGTAATCCGGGACCATGGGGACGGCATTGCATAACTGCGGCACACTGCGCAGAAAAAATTGCACATGCTTGTGGTGATATGGATTCTGAGAAAGCGTACATATTAGGATTACTGCATGACATAGGCAGAAAATTTGGCGTGCGGCATCTGGGGCATGTTTCGGATGGATATACTTATATGAAGCAGTTAGGATATGATGAAGTGGCAAAAATTTGTCTGACACATTCTTTTAACAATCATACGATTGATGATTATATTGGAAAATTTGATGCTTCCGATGAGGAGTTACGGCTCATAAAGACCGAGTTGGACAAGGCGGTATACGATGAATACGACCGCCTGATTCAGTTGTGTGACAGTCTGGCAGGAGCGGGCGGTGTTCTTGATGTGGAAGACAGAATGAAAGATGTAAAGAAAAGGTACGGATTTTACCCACAGGCGAAGTGGGATACGAATATCCGGTTGATGCAGCATTTTGAAAAGAAAATGAATCAGAATATTTATATTGTGTGCGAGAAAGATACATTTGTGCCGGAGGACATTTAATGGATATTTTATTTAAAAAGGAAGATTTTGTATTTTCATACAGAGTTGGCGGGATTTTAATTCGGAACGGAAAAATTTTGTTACAGCGTCCGAAAAATGACGATTATGCGATTATCGGCGGGCATGTTGCCGCCATGGAAACCAGCATGGAAACGCTGAAACGCGAATTTGAAGAAGAATTGCATGCAAAAATAGAGATTGACAATTTACTGGCAATCGGTGAAATTTATTTTCCGTGGGGAAAGAAGCCGTGTCATCAAATCTGCCTGTATTATCGGGTTCATCTGACGGAGGACAGTATCTCATTGGACGGTGTTTTCCATGGATATGATGAGCTGGATAATGAAAGAATGGATTTGGATTTCTGCTGGCTTTCTTTAGAGGAATTAAAAAACGGTATAAAGATTTATCCACAGGAGCTGATACCGTACATTTTAAAACCGGAAAAAGAAATTGTACATTTTATTTCGAGGCAGATTTAAAATAAGCGAAAGACGGTAAAGGAGAGGGGAACATGAAAGAAAAATATGAAATGTATGGAACAGATAAAACACAGCTTGAAGCGGAGCATTTGAAAAAACATAATAAGTATAGCGTAAAATTGTAGAATTTTGTAATCTGCGGTGAGAAAGTCCTAAAATAGCAATAGCCATTTTATATGGATTGTGATAAAATAATACAAACCAACCACAAAAACGAGGACAACCATGAAAGAACAAAGTGAAGAAAACACAAAAAAAGAAGTTATTGAAAAGAAAACCATCCGTATATTCAGAGGACATCTGTTTATAAAGCTGGTAATTATATTACTGCTGGTGCTGGCGGTGATTGCCGGTATTGCAGGGCTTAGAAAGGGCGGTGGACAGCCGGCAGAGTCGGAGAGCAAGACAACGCGGATTGGCTTTGAAAATATTGGGCAGATGGTCACGCAGGCGGCTTACTGTACGGAGATGAATGTCACAAAGGATTCGCGTAAGCTGTTTGGAATGACGATTCCGTTTACACAGAGCGAATACATTTACAGCTATGATGTAGAAGTGAGAGCGGGACTGGATTTTAGTCAAATTGAATGGAGCGTTGACGAAGATAACAGCATAATTCAGGTTCGTCTGCCGCAGGTGCAGATTTTAAGCAGTGAAATCAACACGGATACCTTTAAGGTGTATCATGAGGAAGAAAGCATTTTCACACCAATCAAACTGGCGGATAATAACGATGCCCTGAAAACGCTGATTGAAAATGCAAAGCAGGATGCGGTTGCAAACGGTCTGCTTGAAAATGCGGAGAGCAACGCGGAAACGATTCTCAGGGGATTTTTTGCAAATGTCTATGATTTGCAGAAATATAAGATTGAATTTATCAGACAAGAGGCAGAAAAATGACCATTATCACCGGACTGATTTTTGCGCATAAAATTATCGGTCTCAGTATCGGAATGTTGATTGCGGATTTGGGAGTCGGCAGAGTGATTGCGGTATTTCAGCATTTATTTTATGAGAAAATGGAGGCAGTGCGCATTTGAAAGAATTAGAAAACGGAAAGAAAAAACTGCTGATTACAGGAATGATTCTTATTATAATCGCGGTATGTACGGCAGGCATTTTTGCTTACGGCAGGCATAAAAACAATCAGAAAGCGGCGGCAAAAGTACAGGAAGAAAGTGTACAGCGCGCATCACAGGAACAGTCCCTTGCGGCACAAAAAGAGCAGGAACAGGAAGCCCGGAGTATTGCCGAGGCAGAATTGCAGAAGGCACTTTCCGAGGCACAGAGCCGTGATGAATCCATAGCCGCATCCGAAGCAGAATCAAGGGAGCAGGCACAAAAAGAAGCAGAGGAAGCTTCGATTGCACAGGAAAAAGCCGAGCAGGAAGCCCGTGAAGAACAGGAAAGACAGGCACAGGGAGCAGGACTGGCAGAACGGCTTGCAGGCTATGAAACAGTGAGCCGCCCGGCAGGGTCAACCGGAGATATTATCTGTATTGACCCTGGACATCAAAGCCGCGGCAATAACGGAAAGGAGCCGGAAGGGCCGGGTTCACATACGATGAAGACTAAAGTGGCAGGCGGAACGGGCGGTGTGGTATCGGGCGTGCCGGAATATCAGCTGACCCTGACAATCGGCATGATGTTAAAGACCGAACTACAAAACAGAGGATACACCGTAGTGATGACAAGGGAGTCCAACGATGTTGACATTTCCAATAAAGAGCGCGCAGATATTGCAACGGCGGCGGGAGCAGCGGCAACAATCAGGATTCATGCAGACGGTGTGGACAGTGCTTCCGCTTCCGGGGCTTCGGTACTGGTGCCAGGTTCGTCAAATCCGTATATACCGGAACTGGCAGGCAGTTCCAGTCAGTTAGGAAGCTGTATTATCAATTCGTATTGTGCGGCAACCGGCATGAAAAACCGCGGGGTAGTCGGAAGTGACAATATGACGGGTATCAACTGGAGTACCAATCCGGTTGCCCTGCTGGAACTCGGATTTATGACCAATCCGACAGATGATGCGAATATGCAGGACGATACCTATCAGCAGTTAATGGTGCGCGGCATTGCAGATGGTATTGATGCGTATTTTGGAAGATAATGGAGATTAGCGTCAAAAATGGAGAGTATCATGCACAAGGTTCAGGCGAAAGCCATTCTTTCGGCAAAAAACGGAATGAACATTTACCGGGGCTGTCAGCACGGCTGTATTTACTGCGATGCAAGAAGCACCTGCTATCAGATGAATCATGTATTTGAGGATATTGAGGTCAAGGAAAACGCGCCACAGTTATTAGAAGCAGCATTAAAAAGAAAACGGAAAAAATGTATGATTGGTACCGGGGCAATGAGTGACCCGTATATGCCGCTGGAAATGGAATTAAACCTGACAAGGCAGTGCGCAGAGCTGATTGAACGGTATGGCTTCGGATTGACCGTACTGACAAAGTCCGATAATGTACTGCGGGATTTGGATTTATTTTGCAGAATCAATGCAAAGACAAAGTGTGTCATACAGATGACACTGACGACTATGGACGATGTACTCAGCCGGAAAATAGAACCGGGTGTCTGCACAACCGCACGGCGGATAGAGGTCTTAAACATTTTAAAGGAGGAAGGTATTCCGACCGTGGTATGGCTGACACCGTTACTGCCGTTTATTAATGATGCCGAAGAAAATATTTTCGGCATTTTAGAAGCCTGTCAAAAGGCATCGGTGCGCGGTATTATGACATTTCATTCATTTGGAGTGACGTTAAGGGACGGCGACCGGCAGTATTTTTACAGCCAGCTCGATAAAAAATTTCCGGGGCTTCGCAGACAGTATATTGAAGCGTATGGAAATGCCTATGAATTGCCGATTCCGCGTGACAGGGAGATTTTTCCGGTATTCAGGGGAAAATGTGAAGCGGCGGGCATTGAATGGCGGACGAATCAGATATTTGAGTATCTGAACACCTTTGAAGAAAAGGGCTGCGGGCAGCAGATGACGTTGGCAGATTTTATGTGATAATTATTTTTTGTGATGTCAGGGAAAGTTTTGACATTATTTTTTACAGAAACAGAACAGGCGGGCATATCCGGAAGAATTATACTTCCCGGTATACCCGCCTGATTTTATATTTTTTTATTCTGATTTTTCCGTATCAGCATCTTCTTTATCAACAACCTTAATAATATTCTTTTTCCACATAATCCGTGAAGAAATAATGGCAACCGGGAGCATGAATAAAATCAGGAAGCCGACCATGCCAAACAGGGAAGAACCGGTTGTGATACGTACAACAAGGGCAAGCACCGTAATAATGACAATAACAGGAACAACGCCCATAACACCGTTTTTTACAACCTTTTTACCGGAGCTGGTGCTGGCAAAAAGACCGAGGGTCAGCGAACCAAACAGCGCCGGTATCAGATAGTTGGAAGCTGTTTTTACGGCAGGCAGTTCAAAGACCGGGCTGATCCATGCGCTAAGCAGTGCGGCAAGCGCAAGAATGATAATCGTCATAATCGAACATACCGCAACGGCAACCGAAGAAATGGCTTCGCCCTCCGGGGTATTCGGTTCTTTTTTGGTAAGCTTCATGGCATTGACGGCACATGGCAGCTTCAGGTTCATAATATTTCCTGTGATAAATGTCAGATAAGAAGAAGCGCCGAGAATCGGTGTGTAGCTGATTGCTTCCGAAAATCCGACCGGAATATAAACCATTAAAATACTGATAGTGCTAAGATTAATGACTTCACCAATGGAAGGCAGACTGTCATAAAAGGTGAGCACAACAAACGGAATGGCAATCATGTACAACAGGGCAATCAGTGTGCCGATGCGTCCCCATTTGTGCGCCCATGCCTGAAAGGAGTCTGTAATTACAATTTTATTTGAACCTTTTTTCTTCATAAGATATCTCCAATCTGCAAAAATGCTATAAAAACAACTTACACCACAATACGGATGAAATCATGCCGCCAATCATGGAAAATGCCATGATAAAATCATTGAGCCATGCAAGCTTCGGGTTCTTTGCAAGAAGCCCCAGCCCTACGGCAATGACAAGACCGGTCAGCATAACAGCCGCCTGAACGGTGTCGCCGATTAATAAAACCGGAATGTAGACGGCAAAAAGACACAGCATGAAACAGCCGCTTAAAACGTACTTCCAGCCGTTTCCATTTTCTTCGGATTTGCTGACACTCATGGAAAGCTTTTTGCCAAGCGGCAGTAAAATGAAAAAACCGCTTAACATGCCGATACTCATAAGAATCATAACAACACCGAACTGCTGTCCGGTTGCACCCTCCAGCATTTCCGCACTGCTTGAAAATCCGATAGCGGAAGCTACGGAGCTTGAAATCAGCGACTCATAGGAAAGTGAGCCGATAACGGAAAGGCGCCACCAGCTCCAGACTGTTCCGAGTACCGAAATCAGTGCAAACAGCCCGACAACGATAGACAGGCTTGGAACAATGGAAAAGACCAGACTGGATTTGATGACATTTTTTAAATCCTCTTTGGAAATGCCCAGTTCCAGACAGTGTGTGTATGCTTTTTTTAAATAGACCAGTGAAAATCCTACAATGTAGAGCAGTCCGATTATAACCATGGCAAGGAGCAGCGGACTGGTAATAATATCTTTCATGGTAGCCATAAAAACTTCTTTTCTGCCGCGGATGCGGCGCATGTAAATCAGAATAAAATTTAGTTCTTGTGTTCTGTAAGCCAGCGCATTGCCGTATAGGCATAAACGGCGCAGCCTTCGGATAATACCGCTTCGTCAAATTTTACTTTCGGGTGGTGCTGTGGATAGCAGTAGCCCTCCTGCGGTGTGCCTGCCGCCAGTGCAAACATAATGGATGGAACTTCCTGGCTTACATAGGCAAAATCTTCGCTTCCGGTGCTTTTCGGTGCTTTGCCTTCACCGGACATCGCATTAAGTGCAGAAGCCGTAAATGCTTTGGAAGGGCCTAAGAGTTCTTTTAAATAGTCTGCGGTGCAGACGGCAAGGTCCGGGTTGTTGTAAAGACATGGACAGCCGCTTCCGTAAGTAACCGTCGCGGTGGCGCGGAAAGCTGTGGCAATGCCGGAAGCAATTTCAGAAACACGCTGTTTGATAAAAGCGCGCGTAGATTCATCATAGGTGCGAATCGTTCCACTCATATGGGCGGTATCGGGAATGACATTGGCGGCATTTCCGGCATTAACCGTTCCGATTGTTAAAATAGCCTCATCGGAAAGTCCGAGTTCTCTTGCGTGGATTTCCTGAAGACCTGTGATAATGTGGGCGGCAACGGTAACCGGGTCAACACCGTTATTCGGCATAGAACCGTGACAGCCTTTTCCCTGAATATCAATATAGAAGTAATCGGCGGCAGGCGCACTGACACCGCCGTCGCAGGAAATAACCGTACCGGCAGGCAGAGGAAGTCCTGCCATTACATGAATCATCATGGCGGCATCGACATCAGGATTTTTTAAGACACCGGCTTCGATCATATCGTGGGAGCCTTCAAAAATTTCCTCGGCAGGCTGGAACATGAGTTTGACCGTGCCTTCTATTTCATCTTCATGTGCTTTTAAAAGGCGTGCGGCGCCTAACATCATTGTAGTGTGCATATCATGACCGCAGGCGTGCATTTTGCCGTTGGTGGAGGGAAAAGAAACATCGGCTTCTTCCTTCATTGGCAGGGCATCCATATCGCCGCGGATTAAAAAGACCTTACCGTCCTTTTTACCGCCTGCCAGTGCGACAATGCCGGATTTACCGCACATCTGTGGCTCGTAGCCCATGGAAATGAGTTCCTGCTTTACATAATCAACGGTTTCCTGAATATCAAAGCCCGTACCAGGGTGTGTGTGCAGAAATCGTCTTGTCCGGACAAGCTGTTCCTGATAAGAAGCAGCTTCCTGTAAAAGTGCTGTAGTTGTCATAAGGGACCTCCTTTTTCTATAAAAAACTTATTATGAAGCTGGGGTCAAAAATCCCCGGCTATGATGCCTGTGGATTGTTCCACACTGCAATACGGTGTTGTAATATAGTGCCGTAAGTAAAAAAAGGCGAAGATGTCCAAGGGTTTCGTGGCATCTTCGCTACAGAAAATAATATTACCAATCGGGTAATAGTTTGTCAACAAAATAAAAGAAAGTTTTTTATCTGAAAATTTAAAAATGTAAAGCCCGAAAACCCGTTGACGGTTCACCACAAAAAGCGTAAATTGAAAGTGATGAATAATAAAGTAGAGGACCTGTAAAATGTATCTTGCAATATGTGATGATGATATACTGTTGTGTGCCAATTTAAGAAGAAAGCTGGCGGCATTTGATACCGGCGGAAACAAACTGCTTGTGGACGAGTATCATTCAGGGGAAGAATTGTTAAAGGGTGCCTGTCGGTGCAATTATGATGCGGTATTTCTGGATTTATATATGGAAGGCATGTCGGGATTTGATACGGCAAAGGCATTAGCCGAAAGAAAAAGCGAAGCCCGGATTATTTTTCTGACATCGAATGAATCGCTCGTATTTGACAGCTTTGAGTACCAGCCGTTTTATTTTTTAAGAAAAGAAAACTATACGGAAGTTCTGCCAAAGGTTATGGCGAGGCTGAAAACGGTTTTAAATCAGAACGGAACCTTTTTACTGGACGGTAAAAATGAAAAGGAATCCATTGCCGTCAGCAGTATCTGTTATGTGGCAAGTGATAAGCATAACGTTGTTATTTATACCACCAAATACAGTTACGAGGTGCGAAAGACCATGACGGAAACTTCAAAACAGCTTGAACCGTATGATTTTGTCAGAATTCACAAGCAGTATCTTGTAAATTTAAAATATGTGAAAAAGGTCAATATGCGGGACGAAACTGTTTTGTTAATGAATGATACGGTTCTGGATATGAGCAGGCGGTGTAAGGATACGGTGCTGGAGCGTTTCACGCAGTATCAGCGCAACATGAACGGAGCGGTATAGATGAATACAACACTGATTAATGAAAATATGTATCAACTGCTGCTGTCGGCAAAGGACAGCGTGGGGATTCTGCTGTTCCAGATGATTATGCTTGAAATGGCACTGCTGTTTATCCGTACAATCAGAAATGATATACAGCGGCGGCGCACGGGAAATGAAAACGGTTATAAAAAGGACACGTTTTTGGGAAACCGCGGTAACTATATGGTATGTGTGGCGGCGGCATTTCTGGTGCTGACGGCGGCAAATCAGTTGATTGTTGCAAAGGGACTTGCCATATACATGCTGGTGCTTTCAGAGGGCGTTGTACTGGGCGTGCTTACAGGGGTATTGACCGGCGGGAATATCAAAAAAGCGATGGTTACGACCGGTGTTTTGACTGTGGCGGCAGGAATTGCCTGTGTCTTAGGAGAACGGTTTTACAATGGAGCGGAGGACAGTGTGATGTTATCCGCCGCATTTATTGCATTTTTGGAATTTGTGCTGGCAGATGCACTTGTTAAAAGAGAGCTGTATCAGCTTCACCCAAAAGAATTGGGACTGCTGGCGCTCACGATTCTGATATGCGCGGCAGTATCGGCAGGGATGCTGTCGGACAGGGTGCCAGACCGTGGCATGGGAACAATCGTAGTGGCAGGTGTTTTGTTAAATGAAAGCTTTCTGATTGTCTTGTTGTGCCGTATTAAGTCCATGCAGAAAAATGAGCAGGCGGCGGAAAAAGCATTGCAGGAGAGCGCTTACCAGAAACAGTATATGGACAGCGTGGCAGTGCTTGACGAGCATGTCCGCAAAATGCGCCACGATTTAAAAAATCACGTCAACACCCTGAATATGCTTCTTTCCGATGAGGAACACGGTCAGGAGCGGGCAAAGCAGTATCTTTTGGAATATGTCCGTCAGACTGCGGCATTACAGGAATTTGTAAAGACGAAAAACAGCGTGGCGGATGCGGTGTTAAATGCGAAGCTGATGTACTGTAAAGAGCAGGATATTCCGGCGGTGATTTCGGTGGATAAGAATATCCGTGGATTAACCCAGACGGAATTATGCTGTGTACTCGGAAATCTTTTAGACAATGCGATTGAAGCCGAGTTAAAGCTTTCCAAGGCACAGAGAAAGATTGAAATAAAGATTGTCATGATAGAAGAAGTATTGGACATTTTGATAAGAAACCGCATTGCAGAGTCGGTTTTACAGGATGTACAGAAAGTAAAAAATATTGGTACAACCAAGCAGGATGCAGAAAATCACGGCTTTGGCTTGAAAAGTGTCCGGGAAATTGTAAAAAAATACGACGGATTTATGGATCTGTATGAAGACAGTGGCTGTTTCTGCGTGCATATCCGAATATAAAACAGAATATAAAACCGTTCGTGCCATAAAAGTGACCGCTTGTGCCGCCCCCTCTTGTTAGAAGATAACAGGAGGGGGTATATTTGTTTTAAGAAAATGCCAGCGCGTGTCAGTAATTTCAGAGAATCCGGTATCGGTAATTTCAATTTTGCGGGCGGGCATAAAAAAATAAAGGAGAAGGTTATGAAAAGAAAAAAGTGGGAAATGCCGGGGGTTAAGGCAGGGAGCAGGAGAGCCGCTGCAGTCACACTTACGGTACTGCTGGCGGCAGTCTGCGGCGGCTGTGGGAATCAGTATTCGGTGGAAGATGCCGTAAGCCGCGATGAAAAATTTACGCTGGTGGGAGATGCAGGCGAGGCACAGACCAAGGATTTAAGTCAGGCGACAACCACGGCAATGATAGCACATGAAGAACCAACGGCGTATCAGTTTAACGGCAAAAAGGTAAACGTAACAGAGGTTGGAATGGGTGAAACAAAGCTGTATGGCGGCTTTGAAATGACCGTGCTGAATGCGTGGAAGCTCGGTAACACCCTGACCCGGTTAGATGAAATTGAAAACGGCGATGCCACCTTTAAAAACTGGCTGGTTATAAGCCGCGAGTTAAATGAAGACGGCTCATCGTCCAAGAACAATCACCAGTATGTTGCGGTCAAGGTCCGTATGAAAAATGTATCCGGTGGGAATAACAAAAAGCTGGAAATGAGCGGGACACTGGTGAATAAAGATGGTGAGAATTTATTCCAGCGGATTTCGTTTGCGGAAATAATAGGATTTGATAAATGTCCGTATTTAAAACGTCCCGAAGAATTGCATAAGGACGCATACTTTTATAACTTTGCACAGGATGAGGAAATAGAAACCGTAATGGTATACCAGTTGATAAATACACCGGGTGTTTTAAGAGATGTCTATATGTATTCGGGCATTGGCGGAATCGGCGGTACAGACGGTGTCAACTCGATTGCAGACGGCAGTTATATGTTCCGGCTGGATATCGGGGAAGGGAATTAGAAAGCAAAAAGGAGAAACATTGTGAGAGAGCAGTTTCATACAGAATGGGAAAGAGCCGTAAAAAATAAAATGATGTGGATTGCGGTTTTTATAGGCTGTCTGCTTGCCATAGCACAGACGGTATTTGAAGTTTATCCGTATGCCAGAAATCCGTTGATGTTTTACAGAGGCAGTGACGGACAACCGGCAAGCCTTTTTATGTACTGGTTCGGATTAAATTCAGGCAGTCCGTACAAAGTAACTTTTTTAACGATTTTTCCGGTGCTGGCAATGATGCCGCATGCACTGTCGTATCATCTGGATCGGAAAGGCGGTTATATTAAAAATGTGTATACCAGAACGAAAAAAATCAATTATCTGACGGCGAAGTATCTGGCTGTTTTTTTAAGCGGCGGTCTGACGGTGCTGTTTCCGTATCTTGTCAGCCTGCCGGTTACCGCCTGTATGCTTCCGGCATTGACACCAATCCGGAACGGACAGTATCTTTCGGCAACAGAGCTGTTTTCATCGATATTTTATACCAAACCGTTTGCCTACATCGCCATTTATATGGTGATTACATTTTTTTACGGCGGAATTTTTGCGACAACGGCTCTGGCGGCGGCAAGCATTGTAGATAATATATTTCTGCTGGGAATGGTTCCTTTTTTAATATGGTATGGTTTTACAACGGCATCAAATTTTGTGGGAAGAAAGTCGGGAATTACGGTGGATCTCATCTGGCTGCTGGATATGAGCCACGGCGCGATACTGCATAAGGAAACCGTTTTTGTGACCGGAGCGGTTGTCGGCGTGATTACGGCGATTATATATTTTGTAAACGGGGTGAAACAAGATGCATTATAAAAGGAAACAAATTTCAAAAAAGAAAATGATGATCAGAAGCGTGGCAGTGCTTGCGTGTCTTATAACAGCGGCGGTTATGGGATATTTTATCCGGGATATTAACAGGCGTTTTCCAAACCCTTCGGTCTGTGAGCAGTATACAAAGGATTCACCCGCAATGCTTGACGGTCTGGAGATTACACCGCTTTCGACACACATTTATTCTTATGATGAATATCGTGAGCGGTATCCCGATTCGCTCGATGCGGGAGAACATGCTAAGGACTGGAAGGTGATTGTGTATAAGCTGGCATTTCGCAATACGACAGAGAAGGAACTGCGTTTTGAGGCGGATTCATTTTTAGCCGTTGCACAAAACAGCGGATTTCACAACGGTGTGTCACAGGAGAACCGAAAGAGAAATCAGACGATACAGCCCGGAGAGGTGCAGGAGATCGAATTGTCGTGTACTGTAACGGAGATTCTTATCGGGAAAAAGTGGTTTCAAAAATTAGAGGAGGAGACGTACACGCTGGTTTACTGGTGGTATCCGGTACAAAAAGAACTGGTGTTTACCAATGAATAAAAAAGCTTTACAGGGGAATTCAGGGGAAATGTGTCAGCGGAGCGTGTCTAAAAAAATGGGGAAAGGGGAGAAGAAATTTTGAAAAAATTTGTCAACGGCTGGCTGGATACCGGACTTTTGCGGTTTTCGGCAGTGCTTATTCCGGTCTGGCTTATGGTTATTTTTAAAACGGCGATGTCGGAGCCGGACGTGGTGTACTGCATGAGTGATATATACGGCTATGCACATGAAAAGGGATTAATTATTTTTTTATTGTTGTCCCAGCTTTTTATTATCAACCATATTAAATATGAAATGCGTGCGGCGGTGCTGGTGCGTAAAAAAAGCATGAAAAGTTTTTGGATTTCGCTGTGTAAAAAGATTTTTTTACAGGCGGGACTGTTTGTACTGTATGTGTTTGTACTGGTAACGGCATACGGCGTGACACATTTCCAGTGGAAATGCAACTGGCGGGAGCTAAACAGCAATGCGTATGCACAAATGCAGCGTCCGGTGGAATTTGAAGTGGCGGCGTGGCAGACGGCAGGCATTTTTCTGATTGTGCTGTTTGCGGAAATTACCGTTATGGCAATGATGATTGTCCTGCTTTGGTGGAAGCTGTCCCAGCCGGTCTACGGTTATGCGGTAATGATGGTGCTGTTTACACTGGAAAAGCGGATGACACCGGCACCGGTCAATATCTTTTTCCTGCGCATGTGTTTTCCTTGCACAAGGCTCTATTATCAGGGGATTCGTGCGGGCGATGAGATACTTTTTCCGCTGTGCTGTGTGGCGGCGGCATTTGTACTGGGACTGTTTTTGATGCGAAGAAAAAATATGTTAAAGAAAGAGGCAGATTAATGAAACAGCAGATTAGGGCGGAATTAAAGCAGGGAATTGTCAGGCGGTGGTATCTGTACATTCTGCCGTTTGCGCTGGGAGCGGTCAGCACGGCAGTATTTTTAAACCGGTATGCGCTGTTGGAAGCATGGACAGGAGAGCTGCGTGCAGCATCATTTGGGGACTGCTTCGCTTACATTTTCCGCGGTATGCAGGAGTATATTCCGAATCAGCACCAGCCGTTTGAAGTGCCGGTATTATTTTTACTGATAAATATTCTGCTTGCGGTGCTGATTGGCGGTTATGCGGCCGGAGAGCTGCACGGAACGGGGCTGAATAAGCTGGTGCGCTGTCGAAGAAGGTCCGATTGGTGGATTTGCAAATGTATCTGGAATGTGATAAGTGTCCTTGGATATTATGCGGCATTGATTGCGGGAGCGGTTACGGCGGCGTTTGTTGCTTCGGTAAAACCGGGCGGTGCGGCATTTTTTTCAGGGATAGCACCGCACAAAGAGGTGGTTGTAAAACTGCTTTTTTGTGAAATTCCTGACAAACTAAATGACAAAATGCTCTGCTGTATGGTATTTGTGCTTCCGGTGCTGACTTCCATGGCGGTATCGCTTTTTCAGATGACAATCGAATTTATCCTACAGCCGTGGGTCAGTTTCATGGTACTTATGGCAAACTGTGTATTTTCCGCATTTTTTATGAAAGGGTGCTGGCTGGGGAATTATATGATGCTCTACCGTATGAAACCGGTCAATGCAAACGGTGTGGACTGGCAGACCGGCATTTTGATAAATCTTTTAGTCATAGCCGCAAGCATAACGGCGGGGGTATTTCTTTTTGGCAGATATGACGTACTAAACAAAAACAGCATGAATAAGTAATGATGGTGAATTTTAACCGGGCAAAGGAGTGGGAGAAAAATGAATACAATCGAAATCAAAAATCTGAATAAAAAAATTAAAGGGGCAGAGGTTTTAAAAGATATTAATTTACATCTGGAGGGCGGAAAGGTTTATGGATTAAAGGGAAAGAATGGTTCGGGAAAGACAATGCTTATGCGTGCCGTCTGTGGACTGATTCTGCCGACCGGCGGAAGCATTACCATTAACGGGGAACAGCTTGGAAAGCAGATTTCATTCCCGAGAAGTGTCGGGATTCTGATTGAAAATCCTTCGTTTATTCCGGGGTATACGGGACTTAAAAATCTTTCGGTGCTTGCCGCAATCCAGAAGCGTGTCGGGGAAGATGAAATCCGGGAAACGCTTGAAAAGATTGGCTTAGACCCGGACGATAAGCGCACCTACAGAAAATACTCGCTCGGCATGAAACAGCGGCTCGGCATTGCCGCCGCCGTCATGGAAAATCCGGATATCGTCATCTTGGATGAGCCGATTAATGCCTTAGATGAAAGTGGTGCCAAACAGGTGCGCACGATTCTAAAGGAACAGAAAGAGCGCGGCGCCGTCTGTATCATTGCCTGTCACGATTCCGAGGAATTAAACTTTTTATCCGATGAAATCATCGAAATCGCCGAAGGACGAATTGTGCCGCAGGCGTCACAAAGCGGCCATTAGCGTAGCAGTCTGATTATAGCTTCATAAATCCCGACATCATGCACGCGCCTTTTGCGCCTGCCTCTAAAACACCCGGAAGTCTGTCCGGTGTCATGCCGCCAATGGCATACACGGGCAGACAGGTGTTGTCACAGACTTCTTTTAAAAAGGCAAGTCCGCGTCCGGCAAGCCCTGCCTTACATTCCGTTTCATAAATATTTCCTGCAAATACATAGTCTGCACCAAGCTTTTCAGCAAGGCGGACATCATCTACAGAGTGTACCGAAGTGCCAATCTGTGCAAAATCCGATAAAAGTCCCGCTTTGCGGTATGTTTCAAGCTGTGACAGCGACAGCTGGATATACGGGTGATTTAACCGGTGTGCCGATTCAAGAAAGAAATGTAAAATCAGTTTCTTATTATAATGCGTACAAAGTGTGATACAGTCTTTGGCAAGTGCTTCATAAACTGTTTCCTCTAAATCCTTTTCCCGCAGTACAATGGCGGATACATTTGTTGCTGCGATTTTTTCCACCTGCGCTAAAAAGCGGTGATAGGATACACTGTCCGGAATGAAATCCAGGGTGTCGGAATCCGGCGGTAGCAGATGGTGGTTGGTAATGGCGATAAAAGCACTGTAATCAGTCATGGACAGCTCCTTCCTAAAGCGGTTTTTGGGTTCTTTAAAAATACTACGTTGCGTAAAGCTATGGAATATGATACCATAGCAATAATGAGTTCTCAAGTTTGTACGTGAAAAATCGGTTAGAAAATACAGGATGACAGAAGCCCTGTAACTGCATAGAATGAAAGTGTGGTATAAAATCCGGCATAGAGGGGAGGGAATCTGTCAGGAAAAAGCCGCATTTTCGTCAGATGATATTTCGAGAATCAAATAAATAACAGCGAAAATGTCTTTAGCGGCAGAATCGCACAGAAATGGAGCAGATATGGAATATACAATATTTCAGTACATTTATTTTTTCTTCCTATATTCATTTATCGGATGGGTATTTGAAGAAGTGCTGGCGGCATTTAAGTACGGCAGATTTGTCAACCGCGGGTTTGTCAACGGACCGCTCTGCATGAAATACGGCTTTTGCATGATTGTGATTTTAACCGATGTCAGTGATTTGATGGATAATCCTTTTTTACAGTTTGTCATGTGTTTTGTGATTATCACGGTCATTCAGTATGTGGCGGCGGCACTTGTACGCAAAATCACAGGACACCGCCTTTGGGACTATTCGGGACATAAGTGGAATTTAAACGGCTATGTAAGTGTCCGGACATCACTGTTTTGGTCGGTGACTGCCATGCTTTGTATTTGGCTGGTGCATCCGTTTTTATACATTTTATATGAACTGCTTCCGTTGCGGGTGCTGAAGGTGCTTGAAGTGGTACTGCTGGTTTTGTTTGCGGTGGACGTTTTAGTGACGGCGGCGACCATGCTCAAGTGGAAAATACAGGGCAATGTTTATGATACGGTGGCGGCAGGACTTGAAAAGACCAAACAGAGTATCGGGGAAAAACTCATTTTCATGATTCAGAAAAGAATGTACCGCGCTTTTCCGGAAATGGAACATCAGGAAAAGTCCGAAGCAGACGGTTTTGGAAAGCCGGTAAACAGAGTGTTTGCAAAGGGCTTGTGCTTTGATAAGCTGTTTTGGATATTCTTTATCAGTGCGCTGGTCGGGGACTGGATTGAAACGGTGTTTGTGTGGGCGACTTCCGGGGTGCTTATGAGCCGAAGCAGTCTTTTATACGGAACATTCAGCATTGTGTGGGGACTTGGCGGCGCGATTGCGACAGGTCTTTTGTATTCCCTGCAGAAAAGAAATGACCGTTATATTTTTATCGCAGGATTTTTCATGGGTGGTGTGTATGAATACAGCTGCAGCGTGTTTACGGAAGTGGTGTTTGGAACGACGTTCTGGGATTACAGCCATATGCCGTTTAATATCAACGGGCGGATTAATCTGCTGTTCTGCTTTTTCTGGGGTGTGCTTGCCATTGTGTGGTTAAAGCTTTTGTACCCGGCAGTCAGCAGGGTGATTGAAAAGATTCCGCCGGTAGCGGGAAAAGTACTTACGTATATTTTAGTATTTGCAATGGCGCTGGATATGCTGATTTCGTCCGTGGCATTAATGCGCTATGTAGACAGAAAGCAGCAGGCCGGCGCGGATACGGCAGTGGAGCAGTTTTTGGACCACACCTATCCGGACAGCTTTATTGAGTGGGTATATCCGAATATGAAAATAACGGATTAAAGAAATGGAGGAAGTGTATGTTAGAAGTAAAGGGGCTGAAAAAGACATTTAAAATGTCGAAAAAGCAGCAGAAAATCGAAAAGACAAAAGAAAAAATCAAAGTGGCGGTAGCAGACGTTTCATTTGATGCGCGTCCGGGAGAAATCCTTGGAATCCTTGGCGCAAACGGCGCCGGAAAAACCACAACGCTCAGAATTTTAGCATCAGTTATTAAGGCTGATGAAGGTCAGGTGTGTTTAGACGGTGCGGACATTACAGGCAATCTTATGGATTACCGCAGACATATCGGATTTTTAACGAGTGAATTAAAGCTTGAGGATTACTTTACACCGAATTATCTGTTTGACTACTTTTCAAAGCTGTACGGTGTCGGGGAAGAACAGGCAGCACAGCGTAAAAAAGAGCTGTTTGAAAAATTCGGTATTGATAAATTTGCAGAGGTTAAGGTTGCCGATATGTCAACCGGTATGAAACAGAAGATTTCACTGGTCATTTCCATTGTACATAACCCGGATATTATTATCTTTGATGAACCGACCAACGGACTCGATGTTATTACGGAACGGATTGTGGTGAACTTCTTAAAGGAGCTGCGCGAACAGGGCAAATGCATTATTATTTCCAGCCACATTTTCAGCCTGATTGAAAAAATTTGTGACCGTGTGGTCATTATTATCCGTGGCAAATCCGTGTGCTGTGATACGCTGGAAAATGTTATGGCGGGACAGCCGTTAGAAGACCGGTTCTTTGAACTGTATGAAAATATGGAGGGTAAGGCAGATGAATAATATTTTTACAATCATGAAAAAGGAACTGTTCCGGTATCTTTCGGATAGGCGTATGCTTCTGACAACGATTCTCCTGCCGGGACTGATGATTTATATTGTGTATTCGATTATGGGGCAGGCGATGTCGAGCCAGTTTGAGGTCAAAGACGATTATAAGACATCGGTATTTATGCTGGATACGCCGCAGAGCTTAAAGCCGGTATTTGACAGCTTGAATCTGGATTACCGGGATGCGGATAAATCTATGGACGAGATGAAAATGCAGGTGGAAAATCAGGACTGTGATTTGATTGTCGTATTTCCGAAGAATTTTGAACAGGCAGTGGCAGCTTACGACAGCATGACGGCACAGACACCGGCACCGCAGGTTGAAATTTATTATAATTCCTCAAAGACCGAATCGGCAAGCGGTTACAGCATGATCACAGAGGTTTTAAACCAGTACGAAAGCAGCATGATTAACAAGTTTGATATTAACGCAAATGCAGACGGCGGGTATGACCTGGCATCGGATAAGGATATTACGGGAAAAATCTTCTCCATGCTGTTCCCAATGCTTCTGATGACGTTTATTTTCAGTGCATGTACGTCCCTCGCACCAGAGTCGATTTCAGGGGAAAAGGAGCGCGGCACGCTTACCACACTGCTTGTAACACCGGTACGCCGCTCTGAAATTGCGATTGGAAAGATTCTTGCCCTTAGTATCCTTGCACTGCTGAGTGGTCTGTCAAGCTTTACGGGAACGGCATTGTCTCTGCCGAAGCTTATGGCAATGAGCGGTGACGACGTAGGGGTGAATGTTAATGTCTATCATGTACAGGACTATGCACTGCTGTTAATGATTGTGCTGTGTTCGGTACTGCTGATTATTTCATTGATTTCAGTCGTATCTGCATATGCAAAAAATGTGAAAGAAGCGGGGACATATGTATCGCCGTTAATGATAATTATAATGATTGTGTCAATCAGTACGATGTTTGGAAACGGAACGCCGCAGGAAAATTACTGGTATCTGATTCCGATTTACAACAGCGTGCAGTGCATGAGCAGTGTCTTTTTATTCTCGGTCAATGCCGTGCATGTAATGATTACCTTTGTATCCAATCTGGTTTATGCGGGAATTTTCGTATGGGTACTGACAAGAATGTTTAACAGCGAAAAGATTATGTTTTCTAAGTAAAAATAAAATGCAGGAAAACGCAAGGAGGTTGTAAAGCTTTGCGTTTTCCTGCATTTTTTATAATTTTTTATAAGTTTAGCTGTTCCGGCTTAAAGTGGGCGGGACCAGCGGCCGGAAGCGCCACACGGAAGCACCAGTCCGTTAGAGGATACCGGAAGTCCGACCTCCTGTGAATCGACCTGTCCGTCAAATGCCTTTAATTCCGTAGAAAGCATATAGGAAAGCACAGCAGGCTGTAAGCCGGTGGTGTAAGAGTTAATCAGGAAAAACAGCGGGTCATCGGATAACAGCTGTGCGCACAGTTGAATCAGCGGATAAACGGATTCTTCAATTTTCCAGATTTCACCCTTCGGACCTCTGCCGTAGGATGGCGGGTCCATGATAATACCGTCGTAGTGGTTGCCGCGGCGGATTTCACGCTGGACAAATTTAACGCAGTCATCGACAATCCAGCGGATTGGCTTGTCAATCAGTCCGGAGGATGTCGCATTTTCCTTTGCCCATGCAACAATGCCTTTGGAAGCGTCAACATGGGTGACATGCGCACCGGCAGCAGCTGCGGCAAGGGTTGCACCGCCGGTATAGGCAAAGAGATTTAATACCTTTACCGGCTTATCCGGATTTTTCTTTACCTTTTCGGAAATCAGATGTCCAAACCAGTCCCAGTTGGTTGCCTGTTCCGGGAAAATACCGGTGTGCTTAAAGCTGAACGGCTTTAAATTAAACGTCAGCGGCTGTTTAAAGGACGGGCTTTCATACTGAATCTGCCATTGCTGCGGCAGGTCAAAGAACGCCCATTCACCGCCGCCCTTACTGCTGCGGTGGTAATGTCCGTTCATTTTACGCCAGCCTTTTTCTTTTTTTGGTGTGTTCCAGATAACCTGCGGGTCGGGTCTTACAAGCAGGTAAGCTCCCCAGCGTTCCAGCTTTTCGCCTTCGGAAGTATCAATGACTTCGTAATCTTTCCAGTTATTTGCAATAAACATATATAAAACCTTTCTTTCCTGATGTATATGGGCTGAAGTCCGGCAAGCATTTATGCAGACCCAGACGGATTTTTGCCGTCTGCCATAGACATCATAAATAATCGCTTATGAATGTTTATTTATCATATCATAAAGGTTTGATGGTGACAATCCCACGATATGTGAATATGGGGCAGAATTTTGGGAGTGCGTAGTGCAAATTGATTTAGGGCAATCAGAATTTGGAGCTGTTGTGCGGATATCAGTCTATATAATAGGTAGAAACATCTCAAATCCATGCGGAAAAGTTGCAAAATAACGGGGTAATCAGTATAATAACATCATATTTGCAGAAAAAATGACAAAAGGGAATAAAAGTACACCCCGGAACGGAGGGAAAATGTTTCAGAATTACAAAACGAAAACCTTGAAAAAAGATATTTTATCAGGAATTATTGTAGCCCTGGTATCAATTCCGATTTCAATGGGATATGCGCAGGTTGCCGGGCTGCCGGTTGTATATGGCTTATACGGCTCACTGCTCCCGATTCTTGTATTCAGTCTGATTACTTCATCGCCGCAGTTTGTATTTGGTGTCGATGCAACACCGGCGGCACTGGTCGGTGCGACACTGGCTTCACTTGGCATTGTAACAGGCTCAGGAGAAGCAATCAGGCTGGTGCCGGTCATTACGCTGGTGACTGCCGGGTGGCTTCTGCTGTTTTACATCGTGCGCGCAGGCAAGCTGGTGAGTTACATCTCAACGCCGGTTATGGGCGGATTTATTTCCGGTATCGGCTGTACGATTATTTTAATGCAGGTGGCAAAGCTGTTTGGCGGTTCGGCAGGCACGGGAGAACTTTTTGTCCTGATTGCCCATATCTTAAACCAGCTGCAATATTTTAACCTGTTATCGGCGGTGCTTGGCATTGGTACGATTGTGATTATTTTAACAGCAAAAAAATATGTCCCGAAGTTTCCAATGTCGGTGGTATTAATGGCAGTGGGAGCTGCACTGACTGCCGTTTTCCATATTGACCGGTATGGGGTGAAGCTTCTGCCGCAGGTATCGGCGGGACTTCCAAAACTGGCATTTCCCGATGTCAGTGTGCTGGGTGAAAATACAGGGGATATTCTTTTGCTGTCTTTTACCGTGGCACTTGTTATTGTGGCACAGACATTACTTGCCAGCAGTAATTATGCGTTAAAATACAATTATAAAATCAACAACAATCGCGAGGTGCTTGCCTATGCGGCGGGCAATTTCGCCGGAGCGCTGGTGGGATGCTGCCCGATTAACGGCAGTGTGTCAAGAACCGGCATCGGCGACCAGTTTGGCGCACGCTCGCAGGTGATGTCTTTATCGGCAGCATTTACAATGGTACTGGTACTGCTGTTTGGCACAGGGCTGTTACAGTATCTTCCGGTTCCGGTGCTGACCGGTATTGTTATCTGTGCGCTGATTGGCATTCTGGAATTCGGACTTGCAAAGAAGCTTTGGAAGACGAATAAGCAGGAATTCTTAATATTTATGGCAGCGTTTTTTGGTGTTCTGATTTTTGGAACGATTTACGGTGTTATTATTGGCGTGATTTTATCGTTTATTGCAGTAATTATCCGCGCAGTAGTGCCACCGAAAGGATTTCTTGGCATGATTCCGGGACAGGAGGGCTTTTATGCATTGAAAAGAAACCGCAATGCCCACCCGGTACAGCATACGGTAATTTACCGTTTTTCGGGAAATCTGTTTTTTGCCAATATTGACACATTCCAGAATGATATTGAAAATGCGATAAAAGAAGATACCAAACAGGTGATTGTCGATGCGAGCGGAATCGGAAGCATTGATATCACAGCCGCAGACCGTCTTGTTATTTTAAACAGAAATCTGCGTGCGAAGGGAATCCGCTTTTATCTGACAGAGCATGTAGGTGCGGTCAACGACCAGTTAAGGGCTTTTGGAGCGGGGAGTCTGGTAGAGGAAGGCGTTGCAAGAAGAACCATTTCACTTGCACTGCGTGATGCGGGTGTGGATAAGCCGTATCCGCTGGAAAATGAAAACGGACTGAATATGAAATATGTCTTTGTGGAGGCGCAGGAGCGGCTCGCGGAATTTGAATGGGCATTTGGGAATGATGCGGAAGAAAAAATGGAACAGATTGCGATAGAGGTTGTCCGGCAGATTACAGCTGCAAATGAACATAGTGCAGAGGCACTTAAAAAAGCAGAGAATCACGTATCATGGGGCCGTATCGGCTTGTATGACGAAGAAGAGCTGCTTGACCGTCTGGAAATGCATTTGTCTGAAATGGCACAGAACAACCCTGAAAATGAAAGTGAGATTGAAGAGCAGATTGAACAGCGAAGAAGCATTGTTGAATTTAAATTACAGCATATCAATCCCGAAGCACTCCGTATGCTCAAGCAGCACCGCCACGAACTGGCAATGCAGTTTAAAGAACGCAATCCGAAAGCCTACGCGCATATGCTGGAACGCAGAAAAGAGCATATCCGCAGGCTGACCAAGACCAATCCCGAACTGGCGGCAAAGCTGCGGGAATTATACGGTGAGAATGGAGAAGAATCATGAATATATTAAATGTAGAAAAAGTAAGCAAAACCTATGGAGAAAAACAATTGTTTGACGAGGTGACACTCGGTGTCAACAAAGGCGACAAAATCGGTGTTATCGGTGTCAACGGCACAGGGAAATCTACATTTTTAAAAATTATTGCGGGACTGGAGGAAGCCGATGCCGGACAGGTTGTAAAGGGCAAGGGTGTAACGGTCGCTTATCTGGAGCAGAAGGCGCAGTTTCCGGAAAAGGATACGATTCTTGGCTACGTCCTGCGTGGCAAACAGCACAGCAGTGAGGCAGAAGCGAAGACAATTCTTACAAAGCTTGGCATTACGGAATTTGATAAAGATATTCATATGCTTTCCGGCGGGCAGAAAAAAAGAGTTGCACTGGCAAAGACACTTGTAGAACCGGCGGAGGTACTGATATTAGACGAGCCGACCAACCATTTGGATAATGAAATGGTCATCTGGCTGGAAGATTATATCCGCCAGTTTAAGGGCGAGCTGCTGATGGTAACGCATGACCGTTATTTTCTTGACAATGTTACCAACCGGATTGTGGAACTTGACCGCACGCATTTATACAGCTACGATACGAATTATTCGGGGTTTCTGGAGTTAAAGACCCAGCGTGAGCAGATGGAAATGGCGACCGAAGAAAAGCGGCAGAATATTCTGCGTCGTGAGCTGGAATGGATCCGCAGGGGCTGTCAGGCGCGTTCCACCAAACAGCAGGCAAGAATTGACCGTTATGAGGATATGAAGGAAGCGTCCAGACAGGCACGTGCCAGCTTTGAAAAACAGGCAATGGAGATGAACTCGGTCACATCGCGCCTCGGCAAAAAGACGATTGAACTGGAAGATATCACAAAAGCCTATGACGGCATTACGTATATCCGTGATTTTTCATACATATTTTTAAGAGATGACCGTATCGGTATCATAGGTAGAAACGGCTGTGGAAAATCGACACTGATGAAGATTATCACAGGACAGATTCAGCCGGACTCCGGCACGGTTTCAATCGGTGAAACGGTAAAAATCGGATATTTCATGCAGGAGAATGAACCGCTGGACGAAAAAATGACGGTGCTTGAATATGTAAGAAGTATCGGCGAATATGTGACAACGGCAACCGGCAAGGCGACAGCGTCCCAGATGTGCGAGCGTTTTTTATTTACGCCGAAAATGCAGTGGACACCGATAGAAAAGTTATCCGGTGGTGAAAAGAGAAGACTCTATCTGCTCAGTGTCTTAATGAGTGCGCCGAATGTACTGATATTAGATGAACCGACCAACGATCTGGATATTGAAACGCTGGAAATACTCGAAGACTACTTAGACGGCTTTGCAGGCATTGTCATTACCGTATCGCATGACCGTTATTTTCTGGACAGAATTGTGGATCGTATTTTCGCATTTGACGAAAATGGTATCCTGCACCAGTACGAAGGCGGATTTAGCGACTATTACGAAAAGTCCGGAGGTATGCAGGCAAAACAGGCTAAGATTGCGGAAAAGCCGAAAGGTAAAAAAGAATACAATAAGGACCGCGAGAAAAAACTCCGCTTTTCTTATAAGGAACAAAAAGAATACGAAGTGATCGATGAAGAAATCGCCGCGCTGGAACAAAAAATTGCTAAGCTGGATAGCGAAATAGAAATGGCTGCAACACAGTACAGCCGTTTAACGGAGCTGACACAGGAAAAGAGTGAACTGGAAGAACAGCTGGAGTTTAAGATGAACCGCTGGGTGGAATTAAATGAACTGGCGGAGCTGATTGAACAGCAGAAACAAAAATAAAATGATGCAGTAAAATACCATCAGACAAATTTTGACAAAAATACCTCCATATGATAGACTCAAATATGTATAATTTATAAAAAAATTATAACGAAAAAATAAACTACGGAGGGAAAGAAATGTTTTGTAAATTTTGTGGGAAAGAGCTTCAGGACGGAGAAGTATGTGGATGCGCAGGCAGCCAGCAGGCAGCCGCAGCACAGGCACAGCAGACATCCGGTGCAGCACAGGCAGCAACGGATCAGATGAGCGGTCAGGTTAATGCCGGTCAGGCCGATGCAGCGGGTGCACAGGGGACGCAGTTTAATACGGCACAGATGCAGCAGAAGGCAAACGAGTATATGCAGCAGGGTATGGAAGCGGCAGGAAATGCATGGAAGAATCTGCTTGGCATCTTTAAGTCACCGGCACAGGAAGGCCGTGCTTATGTGGCAGAGTCTGATATGACAGTGTCACTGATTCTGATTGTGTTACAGGCAGTTATTGCCGGCTTGTTCGGATTAATCTGCACCACCAGAATCAATGCAGCTTTTTCAGGGATTACTTCATATTTTTCATCGAATAAGTATCAGGTATCCAATGCAAAGGGATTTTTTGTTACATTGATTTTTTCAGTTGTTTTATCAGCAGTGTTTGCATTGATTTTCTTTGCAGCAGGCAAGATTGTAAAGGCAGATATTGATTACAAAAAGGCGCTTGCAATTACAAGTGTAAGAAGTGCTGCAGTGATTCCGTTTATGCTTGCAGGCTGTGTTCTGTTATTTGTTAATCCGGGCATAGCATTTGCAGTATTCTATCTTGGCAATATTTTGGCAATCTGCTTTGTATATGCTGCAATGACAGGAATCTGTGAAGAAAATAAGCTTTCTTATATGATTGCAGTAAGCGTAATCGTATTTGCGGTTGTGGCAGTCGTTATCATGAGCAAAGCTGTGGGACTGTATGTACCGTCAGGTATTAAAAGCTTATCAAGCCTGAGCAGCCTGATGAGTATGTTTTACTAATCCGGAAAGAAATATAAAACGGATTTCTTCTATATATAATAGGTAGAAATTTGAAAAAATGACAACAGGGTGATTGTTCTTAAAAAAGAACAATTATCCTGTTGATTTTATTAGTATAGTCGTGTATACTAGCAATTGCTGTGACATTGATAGCTGTGAAGCGTGAGGTTGCTGCGATACAATCGCAGGTTTTCCGTGGAGCGAATGTCAAATAATTCTGGCGACAAGTCACTGTACAATATCATCTGTAAATGAATAAGATGACCCGTAGGTTCACAATGTCCTAAGAGATACTGTGATACGCGTGGGAGTGTGTACAGTCACCGCTTGTCGTACTTAAATCTAGAAAGTGCGAAGGAGGCGACTTTTTTTATGGCAAATCAGGTAATTAGAATTACACTGAAGGCTTATGATCATCAGTTAATCGATCAGTCAGCAAAGAAAATCATTGAAACTGCTAAGAAAACAGGAGCACAGGTAAGTGGTCCGGTACCTCTTCCAACAAAGAAGGAAGTTGTTACAATTCTTAGAGCTGTTCACAAGTACAAGGATTCAAGAGAACAGTTCGAGCAGAGAACACACAAGAGACTGATTGATGTATTATCTCCATCTCAGAAGACTGTAGATGCTTTATCTAAGTTAGAGATGCCGGCTGGTGTGTTTATCAACTTAAAGGTAATGAACTAATCATTACAGACATTTTTCATTATTAGAGCAATAATCCTAAGGGTTTAATATAGAAGCAACTTATGCAACGTATTCATTTAAGGAATACAACATGCAGCACAGTGGTGCGGGTTCCACTTATATTGGCTGTTCTAGGATGACAGGATGCGCTGTGCGTGCATTTAAAGCGAGCATATTCATCTTGTCCGCTGTAGATTAAACAGGAGGAAAATCAATGAAGAAGGCAATTTTAGCTACAAAAGTCGGAATGACTCAAATCTTCAACGAAGACGGTGTTTTAACACCTGTAACTGTTCTTCAGGCTGGTCCTTGTGTTGTAACACAAGTAAAGACAGTAGAAAACGACGGTTACGATGCAGTTCAGGTTGGTTTTGCTGACATTAGAGAAAAGTTAGTAAACAAGCCTGTTAAAGGACATTTTGATAAGGCAGAGGTTCCTTACAAGAGATTCTTAAGAGAGTTCAAGTTTGAAAATGCTTCAGAATACTCAGTAAAGGATGAAATCAAAGCTGATATCTTCGCAGCAGGCGATAAGGTAGATGCAACTGCTATTTCAAAGGGTAAAGGTTTCCAGGGCGCAATCAAGAGATTAGGCCAGTCAAGAGGACCTATGGCTCATGGTTCTAAGTTCCACAGACATCAGGGTTCAAACGGATCAGCAACAACACCTGGTAGAGTATTCAAGGGAAAAGGAATGCCTGGACATATGGGTTCTAAGAGAATCACAATCCAGAATCTTGAAGTAGTAAGAGTTGATGTTGAAAACAACGTAATCTTAGTTAAGGGTGCAGTACCTGGACCTAAGAAATCATTAGTAACACTGAAAGAAACAGTAAAGGCTGCAAAGTAGTTTTTGCTAAGGAAGGAGGACCACACAGATGGCAAACGTATCTGTTTACAATATTGAAGGCAAGGAAGTTGGCTCAATCGAATTAAACGATGCAGTATTTGGTGTTGAAGTAAATGAACATCTTGTACACATGGCAGTAGTTAACCAGCTTGCAAATAATCGTCAGGGAACACAGAGCGCAAAGACACGTTCAGAAGTTTCTGGTGGCGGAAGAAAACCTTGGAGACAGAAGGGAACTGGTCATGCAAGACAGGGTTCTACAAGATCTCCACAGTGGACAGGCGGCGGCGTCGTATTCGCACCAAAGCCAAGAGATTATTCATTCAAGATGAATAAGAAGGAAAAGAGAGCAGCTCTCTGCTCAGCATTATCATCAAAGGTTGCTGAAAGCCAGATTATCGTTCTGGATGAGTTCAAGCTTGATGAAATCAAGACAAAGAAATTTGTTGAAGTTATGAATAACTTAAAGGCATCTAAGGCTTTAGTTGTTCTTGAAGGTGAAAATAAGAATGTTGTTCTTTCAGGAAGAAACATTCCGACAGTAAAGGTTACAGCTACAAACGAAATCAACACATACGATGTATTGAAGTATGAAACATTAGTTGTAACAAAGGCTGCTGTAGAAAAACTCGAGGAGGTATATGCATAATGGCAAACGTACAGTATTTTGATGTAATCCTCAAGCCGGTTATTACAGAAAAGTCAATGGCAGATATGGCTGAAAAGAAATATACATTCCTTGTACATCCGGAAGCTAACAAGTCTATGGTTAAAGAGGCTGTTGAAAAGATGTTTGAAGGAACAAAGGTTGCTAGAGTTAACACAATGAACAGCATTGGCAAGAAAAAGAGAAGAGGCAGAACAGTAGGTACTACTGCGAAGACTAAGAAGGCCATTGTATGGTTAACAGAAGACAGCAAAGATATTGAGATTTTTGAAGGTCTCTAAAATAAAGCAGCGTTAAACGTGTAGAAAACAATATTACACACTCGAAAGGAGAGAATATAATGGGAATTAAATCATATAACCCATATACACCTTCCAGAAGAAATATGACTGGCTCAGATTTCTCTGAAATTACAAAGTCAACTCCTGAGAAGTCATTACTTGCTTCTAAGAAGAAGACTGCTGGTCGTAACAATCAGGGTAAGATCACAGTAAGACACCACGGTGGTGGAAATAGACAGAAGTACAGACTTATCGACTTCAAGAGAAATAAGGAAGGCGTTCCTGCAAAGGTTATCGGTATCGAATACGATCCGAACAGAACAGCAAATATCGCATTAATCTGCTACGCAGATGGTGAAAAAGCATATATCCTTGCACCACAGGGATTAACAGACGGCATGACAGTTATGAACGGTGCTGAAGCTGAAATCAGAGTTGGTAACTGCTTACCGCTTTCAGCTATTCCTGTTGGTACTCAGGTTCACAATATTGAATTATACCCTGGTAAGGGCGGACAGATGGTTCGTTCTGCCGGAAACTCAGCTCAGTTAATGGCTAAGGAAGGAAAGTATGCAACATTAAGACTTCCTTCTGGCGAAATGAGAATGGTTCCTATCGTATGCCGCGCAACAATCGGTGTTGTAGGTAACGGTGACCACAACCTCATCAATCTTGGTAAAGCCGGACGTAAGAGACATATGGGTATCAGACCTACAGTTCGTGGTTCTGTCATGAACCCGAATGACCATCCACACGGTGGTGGTGAAGGTCGTGCACCGGTTGGTCGTCCAAGCCCGATGACTCCTTGGGGTAAGCCTGCTATGGGACTTAAGACTCGTAAGAAGAAGAAACAGTCTAACAAGCTTATCATAAGAAGAAGAGACGGTAAGGCAATTAAGTAATTGAATTTTAACAAGATTATTAAGGAGGTTTGAACCTATGGCTCGTTCACTTAAAAAAGGACCATTCGCTGATGAAAGCTTACTTAAAAAGGTAGATGCGATGAACGCTTCTAACGATAAGCAGGTTATTAAGACATGGTCACGCCGTTCAACAATTTTCCCATCATTTGTTGGACATACAATCGCAGTTCATGACGGAAGAAAGCATGTGCCTGTATATGTTACAGAGGACATGGTAGGCCATAAGCTCGGTGAGTTCGTTGCAACAAGAACATACAGAGGACATGGCAAAGACGAGAAGAAGAGTAGATAATTCAATATTTGAAAGGAGGTTTTAATCCATGGCAAAAGGACATAGATCCCAGATAAAGAGAGAGAGAAATGCTGTTAAGGATACAAGACCAAGCGCAAAGTTATCTTACGCTAGAGTATCAGTTCAGAAAGCGTGTTTTGTATTAGATGCGATCAGAGGAAAGAGCGTTGAAGAAGCGCTCGCTATCGTAATGTACAATCCAAGATATGCTTCATCATTATTAGAGAAGTTAATCAAATCAGCAGCAGCAAATGCTGAAAACAATAATGGTATGGACCCAAGTAAGTTATACATTGAAGAGTGCTATGCAAACAAAGGACCTACAATGAAGAGAATCCACCCAAGAGCACAGGGTAGAGCTTACAGAATCGAAAAGAGAATGAGCCATATCACAGTAATTCTGAATGAGAGATAATTCGAGGTATCAATGTGTGTTATGTGCTTTGCCGCATAACATACACCCTCGGGTAAAACAGAAAGGAGATTTACATGGGACAGAAAGTTAATCCTCATGGTTTGAGAGTCGGCGTTATCAAAGACTGGGACTCAAAATGGTATGCAGAAGACAACTTCGCAGATAACCTTGTAGAAGATTATAACATCAGAAAATTCCTCAAGAACAAGTTATATGCAGCAGGAATTTCAAAAATTGAAATAGAGAGAGCTTCAGACAGAGTTAAGATTATCATCCACACAGCTAAACCGGGTGTTGTTATCGGTAAGGGTGGTGCTGAAATCGAAGCACTTAAGAAGCAGGTTGAAAAGCTTACATCTGCTAAGAGATTAAGCATCGACATCAAGGAAGTAAAAAGACCGGATAAAGACGCACAGCTTGTTGCAGAAAATATTGCACAGCAGCTGGAAAACCGTATCTCTTTCAGAAGAGCTATGAAGTCCTGCATGGGCAGAACAATGAAGCAGGGTGCTAAGGGTATTAAGACATCTTGTTCAGGTCGTCTCGGCGGTGCTGATATGGCTCGTACAGAGTTCTATAGCGAAGGTACAATTCCTCTTCAGACACTCCGTGCAGATATCGATTATGGTTTTGCAGAAGCTAACACAACTTATGGTAAAGTTGGTGTTAAGGTATGGATCTATGAAGGTGAGGTACTTCCAACAAAGACAAACAAGGAAGGGAGCGATAAGTAATGTTACTACCTAAGAGAGTGAAACATCGTAGACAGTTCCGTGGTTCAATGGCTGGTAAGGCTACAAGAGGCAACAAGATTACAAATGGTGAATATGGTATCGTTGCAACAGAACCATGCTGGATTAAGTCAAATCAGATAGAAGCAGCCCGTATTGCTATGACACGTTATATCAAGCGTGGCGGTAAAGTATTTATTAAAATTTTCCCAGATAAGCCGGTAACAGGTAAGCCTATCGGTGTTCGAATGGGTAAAGGTAAAGGTAACTTGGAGTGCTGGGTAGCAGTAGTTAAACCTGGACGTGTAATGTTTGAAATTTCAGGTGTCCCTGAAGAAACTGCAAGAGAAGCGTTACGTCTTGCAACACACAAACTCCCTTGCAAGTGTAAGGTGGTTTCACGTGCAGACTTAGAAGGCGGTGATAACAGTGAAAATTAATAAATATGTAGAAGATTTAAAGGCAAAATCAGCTGCAGAATTAAACGAAGAATTAGTAGCTGCTAAAAAGGAACTTTTCAATTTAAGATTTCAGAACGCAACAAATCAGTTGGAAAATACAAGCAGAATCAAAGAAGTAAGAAAGAATATTGCTAGAATCCAGACTGTAATTGCTCAGAAGAATGCATAATTTATTCCTAAGAAAGGAGAATTGGCTGTGGAAGAGAGAAATTTAAGAAAGACTCGAACAGGCAGAGTTGTAAGCAACAAGATGGATAAGACAATCGTTGTTGCAGTAGAAGACAACGTAAAGCATCCACTTTACAATAAAATCGTTAAGAGAACATACAAGTTAAAAGCTCACGATGAAAACAATGAATGTTTAATCGGTGATGTTGTTAAGGTAATGGAAACCAGACCTTTATCTAAGGATAAGAGATGGAGATTAGTTGAAATTATCAGCAGAGCTAAATAATTTTAATAAGTTAGAATTAAAATTGATATTACTGAAAGGGGTAGTATTATGGTACAACAGGAAACCAGACTTAAGGTTGCTGATAACACAGGTGCTAAAGAAATTCTTTGCATCAGAGTTATGGGTGGCTCAACAAGAAGATATGCAAATATCGGTGATGTTATTGTCGCTACTGTTAAAGAAGCAACACCAGGCGGCGTTGTTAAAAAGGGCGATGTTGTTAAGGCCGTAGTCGTACGTACTGTAAAGGGCGCACGCCGTAAAGACGGTTCATATATTAGATTTGATGAAAATGCTGCAGTAATTATTAAAGATGACAAGACTCCTAGAGGAACTCGTATCTTTGGACCAGTAGCAAGAGAGTTAAGAGATGCACACTTCATGAAGATTGTATCTCTGGCTCCGGAAGTATTATAGGAGGTGCCACAATGTCAGCTGTAAGAATTAAGAAGGGCGATACTGTTAAGGTTATCGCAGGAAAAGACAAAGGCAAAGAAGGCAAAGTAATGTCTATCAATGCAAAGAACCATACAGCATTAGTTGAGGGCGTAAACATGGTAACAAAGCATGCGAAGCCAAGCGCAGCTAATCAGCAGGGTGGAATTCTCCACCAGGAAGCGCCAATCGATATTTCTAATATCATGTATGTCGTAAAAGGCAAGACAACAAAGATTGGCTACGAATTTAAGGACGGAAAGAAAGTTCGTGTTGCAAAGGCAACTGGCGAAGTTATTGATTAATACAGGAAGGAGGCAATAAATTTTGAGTAGACTTAGAGAGTTATACGATAACGAAATTACAAAGAAGATGACAGAAAAGTTCGGTTACAAGAATCCGATGATGGTTCCGAAGATCGACAAGATTGTAATCAACATGGGCGTTGGTGAAGCAAAGGAAAATTCAAAGCTTCTCGATGCTGCAGTTAAGGAAATGGAAACAATTTCAGGTCAGAAAGCAGTTCTTACAAGAGCAAAGAATTCAATTGCTAACTTCAAGTTAAGAGAAGGTCAGGCAATCGGTTGTAAGGTTACACTTCGTGGTGAGAAGATGTATGAATTCTTAGACAGACTTGTAAACCTTGCATTACCTCGTGTACGTGACTTCAGAGGCGTAAGCGCTGATTCATTCGACGGCAGAGGTAACTATGCATTAGGTATCAAAGAGCAGATTATCTTCCCGGAAATCGAATATGATAAGATTGACAAGGTCAGAGGTATGGATGTAATCATTACAACAACCGCTAAGACTGATGAAGAAGCTCGTGAATTGTTGAGAATGTTCAACATGCCATTCAAGAAATAATAATAGGAGGGAAATTCAATGGCTAAGACTTCAATGAAGATTAAGCAGCAGAGAGCACCTAAGTTCTCTACAAGAGAGTATTCTCGTTGTAGAATCTGTGGACGTCCACATGCTTATTTAAGAAAATACGGAATCTGCAGAATTTGCTTCCGTGAATTAGCATACAAAGGTCAGATTCCAGGTGTGAAGAAAGCATCTTGGTAAGATGAAAATCGTACAGCATTAAAGAGAGATACGGCGTATGCCGTGTTCCTTTAATGCAAACCATTTAACGTAGTCCTGCAAAGCAGGAAACCGGTGAATTTTAAGGAGGATATAAAAAAATGACAGATCCAATCGCAGATATGCTTACAAGAATCCGTAATGCTAACACAGCAAAGCATGATACAGTTGATGTACCATCATCAAAGATGAAGCTTTCCATCGCTAAGATTCTCTTAGACGAAGGTTATATCAAGGCTTACGAACTCGTTGATAACGGTAACTTCAAGGATATCCATATCACATTAAAGTATGGTAAGGATAAGAACGAAAAGATTATTTCCGGACTGAAGAGAATTTCTAAGCCAGGTCTTCGTGTTTACGCAAGCAAGGACGAACTGCCAAAGGTTCTCGGTGGACTCGGTATTGCTATTATTTCAACAAACCAGGGTGTAGTTACTGACAAGGAAGCCAGAAAGCTTAATGTTGGTGGCGAAGTACTCGCTTTCGTTTGGTAGTTTATTCATAAAATTTAGGAGGTGCACGGCATGTCACGTATAGGAAAAATGCCTATCGCTATCCCGGCAGGCGTTACTGTTGAGATTGCAGAAAATAATAAAGTGACTGTAAAAGGTCCTAAGGGAACTCTTGAAAGAGTTTTACCTTCAGAAATGGACATTAAAATGGAAGGTTCTGAAATCGTTGTTTCAAGACCGAATGACTTAAAGAAAATGAAGTCATTACATGGATTAACAAGAACATTAATTAACAACATGGTAATCGGTGTAACAGAAGGTTACGAAAAGAAGCTCGAAGTTAACGGTGTAGGTTACAGAGCTCAGAAGCAGGGTAAGAAGTTAGTATTATCTTTAGGTTACTCTCATCCGGTTGAAATGGAAGATCCGGAAGGACTTGAAACAGTTCTCGATGGTCAGAACATCATCGTTGTTAAGGGTATTGATAAAGAAAAAGTTGGCCAGTATGCTGCTGAAATCAGAGCAAAGAGAGCTCCGGAACCTTACAAGGGCAAGGGTATTAAGTATGCTGATGAAGTTATCAGACGTAAAGTCGGTAAGACTGGTAAGAAATAATTAAAGGAGTGAACAAAAATGGTTAGTAAGAAGTCAAGAGCAGTAGTTCGTGAAAATAAACATAGAAGATTACGTAATCGTTTCAGTGGTACTGCAGCAAGACCACGTTTAGCTGTGTTTAGAAGCAATAATCATATGTACGCTCAGATTATTGACGATACAGTTGGAAAGACACTTGTTTCAGCATCTACACTTGATAAGGAAGTTAAGGCTGAATGTGAAAAGACAAATAACGTTGATGCAGCTGCAGTAGTTGGTACAGTTGTTGCTAAGAGAGCGTTAGAAAAAGGTATCACAACTGTTGTCTATGATAGAGGCGGTTTTGTATATGAAGGAAAAGTAAAAGCATTGGCAGAGGCAGCTAGAGAAGCTGGCCTTGAATTCTAGGCAGAAGGGAGATACAGTATGAAACGTACAATAATTGATGCTAGTCAGTTAGAATTAAATGATAATGTAGTATCAATCAAGCGTGTAACAAAGGTTGTAAAGGGTGGTCGTAACTTCCGTTTTGCAGCACTCGTAGTTGTCGGAGATGGCAACGGACACGTTGGCGCAGGTGTTGGTAAGGCAGCTGAAATTCCTGAAGCTATCCGCAAGGGAAAAGAAGATGCCATTAAGCATTTAGTAGAGGTTCCAATCGATGAGAACGGTTCAGTTCCACATGATTTCATCGGTAAATTCGGAGGCGCTACTGTATTATTAAAGAGAGCTCCAGAAGGTACTGGTATTATCGCTGGTGGTCCTGCTCGTTCAGTTCTTGAACTTGTAGGTATCAAGAATATCCGTACAAAGTCACTCGGCTCTAACAATAAGCAGAACGTTGTTCTTGCAACAATCGCGGGCCTTCAGGCAATGAAGACACCGGAAGAAGTAGCAAGACTTCGTGGTAAATCTGTAGAAGAAATTTTAGGTTAATTGATTGATAGCGCTGCGGGTTTGACGCGGCAGACGGAGGTTGAAAATGGCTGATAAGAAGTTAAGAATAACTTTAGTAAAGTCACCAATCAGTGCGATTCCGAAGCATAGAAGAACCGTTGAAGCTATGGGACTCAACAAGATGCATAAGACAGTTGAACTTCCAGACAACGCTTCAACAAGAGGACAGATTCAGCAGATTGGTTATATGTTAAAGGTAGAAGAAATCTAATAAAATTTGAATAAGGAGGTGCAATGATGGATTTATCTAATTTAAGACCTGCAGAAGGTTCAGTAAAGAGCGATAATTTCAGAAGAGGTCGTGGACACGGTTCAGGAAACGGTAAGACAGCCGGTAAGGGACATAAGGGTCAGAAGGCTCGTTCAGGAGCTCCAAGATTAGGCTTCGAAGGTGGCCAGATGCCATTATACAGAAGAATTCCTAAGAGAGGTTTCAAGAACAGAAACCGTCTGGAAATCGTAGCAATCAACATCAGTGCATTAGAAAAGTTTGATAATGGTGCTGACGTAACAGTTGATACATTAATCGAATCAGGAATCGTTAAGAATCCTAAGGATGGCGTAAAGATTCTTGGTAACGGCGAACTCACAAAGAAGCTCAACGTAAAGGCTAACGCTTTCAGTGCTTCAGCAAAGGAAAAGATTGAGGCGCTCGGCGGAACCTGCGAGGTGATCTAATGTTAAAAACACTGGTCAACGCATTCAAGAATAAAGACATTCGAAAAAAATTGCTTTATACATTAATGATGCTTGTTGTAGTAAGAATAGGAAGCTTGCTTCCTATTCCTGGTGTTGATACGGAATATTTTAGTACGCTTTTGAGCGATATTACTAGCGGCGACATGAGTTATCTTAATGCGTTTACAGGTGGTTCATTTGAAAAAATGTCCCTGTTCGCATTGAGCATAACACCATACATTACTTCTTCCATTATTATGCAGCTTCTTACAATTGCGATTCCAAAGCTGGAAGAAATGCAGAAAGAGGGAGAGGACGGCAGGAAGAAAATTGCTTCCATTACAAGATATGTCACACTCGGTCTTGCTTTAGTTGAAAGTATTGCCATGGCTATCGGATTCGGCAGACAGGGACTCATCAAAGACTATAAAGACATGAGTACATTGCATTATGTGACATCTATTATTGTAGTTATCGCAGTACTTACGGCTGGTTCTGCTTTACTGATGTGGATTGGTGAAAGCATTACTGAAAATGGTGTTGGTAATGGTATTTCAATCGTACTTTTGATTAATATCATTTCAGGTATGCCAAGTGACTTTGCAACACTTTACAATACATTTGTAGCATCTAAGACAATTGCAAGAGGTGTTCTTGCCGCTGCAATTATCTTGGCAATTTTACTTGCTGTAGTAGTTTTAGTTTGCTTTTTACAGGACGGCGAAAGACGAATCCCTGTACAGTATTCACAGAAGATTACAGGCAGAAGATCAATGGGCGGACAGTCTACCCATATTCCGCTGAAAGTGAATACAGCAGGCGTTATGCCGATTATTTTTGCATCATCCCTGATGCAGTTCCCTGTTATTATAGCGCAGCTTTTCTCAAGCACAACACATGAGTGGGCGAAGTACTTAAGCTCATCTTACTGGTGCAGAGTTGCAGCACCGAAATATTCATTAGGATTACTGTTATATGTTGTATTAATTGTTGTATTTGCATATTTTTATACATCTATTACATTCAATCCGGTGGAAGTTGCTGACAACATGAAAAAAGCCGGTGGTGTGATTCCTGGTATTACACCGGGTAAATCAACCAGCGAATATTTGAATAACATTTTAAATTACATTGTATTTATTGGTGCAATCGGTCTGATGATTATTGCATTAATTCCAATTTTGTGTTCCGGTTTCTTTAATGCCAGCGTATCGTTTGGCGGAACATCTATCATCATTATTGTTGGTGTTGTTCTTGAAACTTTAAAGCAGATTGAAGCACAGATGTGTAATCGTTATTACAAAGGATTTTTAAGCGAATAATTAAAACGATATGACTTGCCTGGTGTATTCGCTGGGCGAGTCGTTTGTCTATATAAGGAAGGGTATGAAAAAAATGAAAATCATTATGTTAGGTGCTCCTGGTGCCGGTAAAGGTACACAGGCTAAGAAGATTGCTGAGAAATATACAATTCCACATATTTCTACAGGAGATATTTTCAGAGCAAATATTAAGAACAACACAGAACTCGGACAGAAGGCAAAGACTTATATGGATAAGGGTGAGCTGGTACCGGACGAACTGGTTGTTGATTTAATTATGGACAGATTCAAAGAAGCAGACTGTGCAAATGGTTATGTATTAGATGGATTCCCACGTACAATTCCACAGGCAGAAGCACTCGATAAAGCCCTTGCCGCAAATGGTGAAAAAGTGGATTTCGCAATTAATGTTGAAGTTCCGGACGAAAACATCATTAACAGAATGTCAGGCAGACGTGCATGTGTAGGCTGCGGAGCAACTTACCACATCAAGTACAATCCGACAAAGGTAGAAGGTATCTGCGATGCCTGCGGCGAAAAGCTGATTTTAAGAGATGATGATAAGCCGGAAACCGTAAAGAACAGACTTTCTGTATATCATGAACAGACACAGCCGCTGATCGACTACTATGCAAAGAAGAACGTTTTAGCAGAAGTAGACGGAACAAAGGATATGGAAGATGTATTTAATGATATCGTAACGATATTAGGAAAGTAGTGAAGCAATGTCAGTTTCAGTAAAGTCCAACAGGGAAATCGAATTAATGCGGGAAGCAGGAAAGATTCTCGGAACGGTTTTAAATGAACTTTCCAAAGAAATTAAACCCGGAATGACAACACACCGGATTGATCAGCTCGGCGAGGAAATGATCCGCAGCTACGGCTGCATACCGTCATTTTTAGGCTACGGCGGGTTTCCGGCATCCATCTGCGTATCCGTAAATGAAGAAGTGGTTCATGGAATTCCATCTAAGAAGCGGATTCTTCACGAGGGAGATATCGTCAGTATGGATGCAGGTGTTATTTACAAAGGGTATCACTCAGATGCCGCAAGAACAGTCGGCGTCGGAGAGATTAGCAAAGAGGCACAGCAGCTGATTGAAGTTACAAAACAGAGTTTTTTTACAGGCATTCAGTTTGCAAAAGAAGGCTGTCATTTACATGAAATTTCAAATGCAATTGCTGCATACAATGAAAGCTACGGGTACGGCGTGATCCGTGATCTGGTGGGACACGGAATCGGAACAGAACTCCACGAAGACCCGCAGATACCGAATTTCACACAGGAGCGCAGAGGTATCAAGCTTTACGAAGGTATGACACTTGCCATAGAGCCGATGGTTGCGGCAGGCGGATATGCAGTGAAATGGCTTGACGATGACTGGACAGTAGTGACTGCCGATCATTCTTTAGCGGCCCATTATGAAAATACAGTGCTTGTTACAAAGAACGGACCGGAGATATTATCTCTGGTAGAAGAATAAAATCTTGAATACAGGAGATTTTCTATGAATGAAGAATTACAATGGTGTTTTGCAAAATCTCTTGCAGGACATGACAAAGAAACTGTATATATCATAAAAAAGATGGATTCTGAGTATGCATATTTGACGGACGGTAAGAATAAGCTTATAGACAGCCCGAAGAAAAAGAAAATAAAGCATATTCAGGTTATCAAAAAAAAGGACAGCAATTTAGAGTCAAAGCATAACAATCATATCAGCATTCAAAATGAAGATATAAAAAAAGCAATTAAACTTTATATTTCCAGCAATAAGGAGGAATGACAAATGTCAAAGGCAGATGTAATTGAAATCGAAGGAACCGTTGTTGAAAAACTTCCAAACGCGATGTTTCAGGTAGAATTAGAAAACGGACATCAGGTGCTTGCACACATCAGCGGAAAGTTAAGAATGAACTTTATACGAATCTTACCGGGTGACAAGGTAACAATTGAACTTTCACCATACGATTTAAGTAAGGGCAGAATTATCTGGAGAGATAAATAGAAACGGTTGGTAAAACTATATAAAAAATGCATGGAAATATCGGCATAATTTATATAAAATTATGCTAAAATTTTCTTGCTATTTTTAAAATACTTGTGTTACAATATATAACGAACTTGTCTGAAAGGAGGCTTTTGCAGTGAAGGTTAGATCATCAGTAAAACCAATTTGTGAAAAGTGCAAAGTCATTAAAAGAAAGGGTAGCATCAGAATTATCTGTGAAAACCCAAAGCATAAGCAGAGACAGGGTTAATTACCCGGCTTGTTTGTGCATTTTAGAATAGGTATACACACAGGTATCGGTATATTTATTCGTAATAATGCGGCTGCAGCTATGAACCGCTCGGCTATGTTGTAAGGTTTATAGCTTTTATATAAGTAATTTCATGAAAACTGCGCACACATTTCAGGCGTCAGCAATGACGAGCTGCGTATGGGGTCTGGATTACAAAGAATTAAGAAAATAACTATTCATTTTTTGATTAACGGAGGTTAAAGAACACATGGCTCGTATTTCAGGTGTAGACTTACCAAGAGAAAAACGTATTGAAATCGGTCTTACTTATGTATATGGTATCGGCCGAGTTAGAGCAACAAAGATTCTTGAGGCAGCTCAGGTAAATCCTGATACTCGCGTTAAGGATTTAACAGATGAGGAAGTTGCAAGAATCGCTAAGGTGATTGATGCAGATCCTGAACATTTAGTAGAAGGTGACTTAAGACGTGAAGTTGCCATGAATATTAAGAGATTAAAAGAAATCGGTTGCTATAGAGGAATCCGTCATAGAAAAGGACTTCCATGCAGAGGTCAGAAGACTAAGACTAATGCAAGAACATGCAAGGGTCCGAAGAAGACAGTTGCAAACAAGAAGAAGTAATAAGGAAGACTTTTAATAGGAGGTTAGGTTAGAAATGGCTCAAAAGGTTACAAAAAAAGTGACAAAGAAGCGTGTTAAGAAGAACGTTGAAAGAGGACAGGCTCATATTCAGTCTTCTTTTAATAATACAATTGTTACATTAACAGATGCAGAAGGTAATGCTTTATCATGGGCAAGTGCCGGCGGACTTGGATTCAGAGGTTCTAAGAAATCTACTCCTTACGCTGCACAGATGGCTGCTGAAACAGCAACAAAGGCTGCATTAGTTCACGGATTAAAGTCTGTAGACGTTATGGTTAAGGGACCTGGTTCAGGTAGAGAAGCTGCTATTCGTGCACTTTCTGCTTGCGGTCTTGAAGTTACAAGTATCAAGGACGTTACTCCTGTTCCACATAATGGTTGTCGTCCACCAAAGCGTAGAAGAGTTTAATTAGGAGGTAAATGTTAAGATGGCAGTGAATAGAACACCTGTGCTCAAGAGATGTCGTTCTCTTGACTTAGATCCTGTATATTTAGGAATAGATAAGAAATCAAGAAGAAAGGCTAAGAATGCCGGAAGAAAGATTAGCGAGTATGGTATGCAGCTTCGCGAAAAGCAGAAAGCTAAGTTCATCTACGGTGTATTAGAAAAGCCTTTCAGAAACTACTATAAGAAGGCTGAAAAGATGAAGGGTATGACTGGTGAAAACCTTATGGTTATGCTCGAATCAAGACTTGACAGCATTATCTTCAGATTAGGTTTCGCAAGAACAAGAAGAGAAGCAAGACAGATCGTAGATCACAAGCATGTACTTGTAAACGGTAAGAGCGTTAACATTCCTTCATACTTAGTAAAGGCTGGCGATGTAATCGAAATCAGAGAAAAGTCTAAGTCTTTAACAAGATATAAGGAAATTCTTGAAGCTACAAACGGCAGACTCGTTCCAGAATGGCTCGAAGCTGACAGAGATGCTCTGAAGGGAACTGTTGTACAGTTACCTACAAGAGAAGCTATTGATGTTCCTGTAGACGAAATGCTTATCGTCGAGTTATATTCTAAGTAATTTAGATTGTTGCTATCAGTCGTCGGAAAGAGGATTCGGTATCACTTTCCGGTGGCTGATACAGCAAGTTTAGGAGTATACTGATAATATCCTAAAATGACAATTGCAAGAATAAAACTTTTAAAACCCAAAAGGAGGGGCTATACATGGTTGACGCAGATTTTAATTTCAAAATGCCAAAGATTGAGATGACAGATGTGTCTGAAGATGGCAAGTACGGTAGATTTGTAGTAGAACCACTTGAGAGAGGTTACGGTTTAACACTTGGTAATTCCCTTAGAAGAATTATGCTTTCCTCATTAGTTGGTACTGCTGTAAGCAGTGTCAAGATTGAAGGCGTCCTTCATGAGTTCAGTTCAATTCCAGGAGTAAAGGAAGATGTGACAGAAATCATCATGAACATCAAGCAGTTAGCAATTAAGAATAACAGCAGTTCAGTAGAACCGAAGGAAGCACATATTGATTTCGTAGGCGAAGGTGTCGTTAAGGCATCTGATATTCAGGTTGACCCTGATATTGAAATTATTAATCCTGATCTTGTAATTGCACACTTAAACGGTGCTGATTGCAAGTTATCAATGGAACTTACAATTACAAACGGCAGAGGCTATGTAAGTTCAGAAAAGAATAAGAAAGAAGACCAGCCTGTCGGTGTTATCGCAGTAGACTCTATCTATACACCGGTTGAACGTGTAAATATGTCTGTACAGAATACACGTGTTGGACAGGATACGGATTTTGATAAATTAACACTTGATATTTTCACAAATGGAACAATTGCACCGGATGAGGCATTAAGCCTTGCCGCAAAGGTTCTCAGTGAGCATTTAAAGGTGTTTATTAATCTTTCAGAAAATGCTGCAAAGGCAGAAGTTATGGTAGAACAGCAGGAAGATGAATCAAGCAAGGTACTGTCTATGAGTATCGAAGACCTTGAATTATCAGTTCGTTCTTTCAACTGCTTAAAGAGAGCCGGCATCAATACGGTTGAGCAGCTTTGCAATAAGACACCTGATGACATGATGAAGGTTAGAAACCTTGGTAAGAAGTCATTAGACGAAGTACTTTTAAAGTTAAAAGAGTTAAATTTACAGCTTAGTCCAAACGAAGACTAATGCAGACTGCCACAGGGCAGACCATTCAGAGCGTGAAAGACACGTTCGGTAAAGTAGTTGTATGTAATGCGGCAGATCCGCGTTCATAGTAGAATATTTGTAGAGAAAACGCATATGCAGTAAGTCCATACGCGCATGTATATGGGTTACAAATGGAGGTTTAAAATGGCAAAGTATAGAAAGCTTGGTAGAAATTCAAGCCAGAGAAAGGCTTTATTAAGAAGTCAGGTTACAGCATTAATCGAAAACGGTAAGATCGTTACAACAGAAGCAAGAGCGAAGGAAGTTCGTAAGATGGCTGAAAAGCTTATCACACTTGCTGTAAAGGAAAAGGATAACTACGAAACAGTTACAGTTTCTGCAAAGGTTCCGAAGAAGGATTCTGAAGGCAAGAGAGTGAAGGAAGTTGTAGACGGTAAGAAAGTTACTGTTTATGATACTGTAGAAAAGGAAATCAAGAAGGATTTACCTTCAAGACTTCATGCTAGAAAGCAGATGGATAAGGTTCTCTACAAGGTAACAGAAGTTCCGACAGCTGCTGCTGGAAGAAAGAAGAATACAAAGACAGTTGACCTTACAAATAAATTATTTGATGAAATCGCTCCAAAGTATGCTGACCGTCAGGGTGGTTATACAAGAATCGTTAAGATTGGTTTAAGAAAAGGCGATGCTGCAATGGAAGTACTTCTTGAGTTAGTATAATTTTATTGTAGATGATTGGGAAGCTATGTGTTTTCGGATGCATAGCTTCCTTTTTGTACATATTGCAGAAATATAAGGAGAATTATGGGAATCGTAAAAGCAAAAGACCTTACATTTGAATATATCAGACGTGATGAAGAAGGCAATGTGGAAGGTATTACAACTGCCGTGGACCACGTTAACATGGATATCCAGCCGGGAGAATTTATTGCCATTTTAGGTCACAACGGCTCCGGAAAATCCACATTTGCAAAACATATCAATGCCCTTCTTTTTCCGACAGAAGGGACAATTTTAGTAGACGGACTGGATACTTCCGATGAAGACAACGTCATGGATGTCCGTCAGCGTGCCGGCATGGTTTTTCAGAATCCGGACAATCAGATTATCTGTACGCTGGTGGAGGAAGAAGTTGGTTTCGGACCGGAAAATATCGGTGTACCGACAGAAGAAATCTGGGAACGTGTTGCGGCAAGCTTAAAGGCAGTCGGTATGTACCAGTACCGGAAAGCGTCGCCGAATAAATTATCCGGCGGACAGAAACAGCGTGTAGCGATTGCGGGAATTGTGGCAATGAAGCCGAAATGTATCATATTGGACGAGCCGACCGCAATGTTAGACCCACACGGCAGGGCAGATGTCATGCGGGTACTGCATGAATTAAACCGGAAAGAGGGCGTAACGGTTATTCTGATTACACATTATATGGAAGAAGTCATTGATGCCGACCGTGTTTTTGTGATGGATGAAGGAAAAGTTGTGATGGAGGGCACACCGCGCCAGATTTTTTCAAGGGTAGAAGAATTAAAGCAGCTACGGCTTGATGTTCCGCAGGTGACAGAGCTGGCTTATGAATTAAGCAGAAGCGGCGTTCCGATACGCAGCGGAATCCTGACCAATCAGGAATTGATTGACGAACTTATGAAGTTGAAATAAAATGTGTAAAGAACATTGCTGTATAAATACAGTGGAAATGAGGAAGAAATGTCCATTATTGTTGATAACATCAGTTATACCTATGAAATCGGTACAGGATTTGAAAAACAGGCATTAAAAAATGTAAAATGTGTCATTAACGACGGGGACTTTATCGGACTGATTGGTCATACCGGGTCGGGAAAATCAACTTTTATCCAACATTTGAACGGACTGGTGAAAGCAACCAGCGGTACGATTTATTTTAATGGCATGGATATTTATGATAAAGATTTTGATATGAAAATGCTGCGCAGTAAAGTCGGACTGGTATTCCAGTACCCGGAACATCAGCTGTTTGAAACAGACATTTTTAAAGACGTCTGCTTCGGACCAAAGAATCTGGGACTGCCGAAAATGGAAGTGGAACTGCGTGCATTTGAAGCGCTGCGTCTTGTCGGGCTGGATGAAAATCTGTATTACCAGTCGCCGTTTGATTTATCGGGTGGACAGAAAAGACGTGTTGCGATTGCCGGTGTGCTTGCGATGCGCCCGGATGTGCTGATACTGGACGAACCGACAGCAGGTCTGGACCCGAAGGGCAGAGATGAAATTTTAGACAGCATTAAAGATTTAAAAGAAAAAACCGGCATTACGGTGATTTTAGTATCCCACAGCATGGAAGACGTGGCAAAATATGTGAACCGCATTATGGTAATGAATGACGGTGTTTTGATGTATGATGACACACCGAAGCATATTTTTGCAGGATACAGGGAATTAGAGCAGATCGGACTTGCGGCGCCACAGGTAACTTATATTATGAATGATTTAAAAAATGCAGGCTTTGCCGTTGATGTCAATGCCATTACCGTAGAGGAAGCCAGACAGAGCATTTTGAAGAATTTACAAGGGATTCATGGAAAGGCATAGGAACACAAATTTATGTTAAGAGATATTACCATTGGACAATATTATCAGACAGATTCGGTGATTCACCGGTTAGACCCGCGTGTAAAACTCATGGGAACGCTGATTTTTATTATCACGCTTTTTTTGGGAAAAAGCGTGTGGCTGTATCTGGGTGTTACCGTATTTCTGACGGCAGTCATTAAATTGTCAAAAGTGCCTGTTAAATTTATTGTAAAAGGCTTAAAGGCGGTTGTAATACTGATTCTGTTCAGTGTCATTTTCAATCTGTTTTTAACGGAAGGAACGCCGGTCTTTCACATCTGGAAACTGACGGTTACTAAAGAAGGTATCTATCTGGCAGCATTTATGATGGTGCGCTTGATATTCCTGATTATGGGTTCATCGCTGATGACCCTGACTACGACACCGACCCATTTGACGGACGGACTGGAAAAAGGACTTGGATTTTTAAAAGTATTTCATGTACCGGTTCACGAAATCGCCATGATGATGTCGATTGCCCTGCGCTTTATTCCGATTCTGATTGAAGAAACTGATAAAATCATGAAAGCACAAATGGCGCGCGGCGCCGATTTTGAAAGCGGCAATCTGATGAAGCGCGCAAAGGCAATGATTCCGATTCTGGTTCCATTGTTTATTTCGGCATTCCGCCGTGCAAATGAACTGGCAATGGCGATGGAAGCCCGCTGTTACCACGGTTCGGAGGGACGAACCAAAATGAAACCACTGCGCTACAGCAAAAATGATAAAATCGCATATCTTGTGCTGGCTGGGTATCTGATAGTGATGATTGGCATTAATACGGCACTGGGCGGCAGAGTCATCTAAATGGAGAGAGGTATGAAAAGAATTAAACTGACCGTTGCATATGACGGAACGCATTACAGCGGCTGGCAGATTCAGCCCAATGCGCCCACAATCGAAAAAGAACTGGATACGGCGATTTATGCGCTGACCGGCGAAAAACTGCATGTCACGGGAGCAAGCAGAACCGACGCAGGCGTGCACGGACTTGGCAATGTGGCTGTTTTTGATACGGAATCGACAATTCCCGGTTCCCGCTTCTGTTATGCGTTAAACCGGTATCTGCCGGAAGAAATCAGCATTTTGGAATCCCGTGAAGTAAAAGGTGACTTTCACCCGCGCCACTGCAATACCAAAAAGACGTATGAATACAAAATTTTAAATACCCCGTTTCCGATTCCGCAGCAGCGCAATTACGCATGGCACGTACCGGGAAAACTGGACACTGTCCGTATGCGGGAAGCGGCGGCACTGCTTGTCGGGGAACACGATTTTAAAAGCTTCTGCTGTGTGAGGACACAGACGGAAACGACCGTGCGGCATGTCTATGGACTTGAAATTTCAGAGCAGGACGCCTATGGTGCAAAAATGTTTACGATACGGATTACCGGAAACGGATTTTTATACAACATGGTGCGGATTATCGCAGGAACATTGGTTCAGGTCGGTAAGGGACAGTTAAGCGCAGACGATGTGGCGCAGATGCTTGAAGCCAAAGACCGTACCGCGGCGGGACAGACTGCCCCGCCACAGGGACTGACACTGATGAACATTGAGTATGTGGACGGCGATGATGCGGAGTATAGAGCTGTGGATAATCCTTCAATTTCATAAGATTTTGTGGATAAGTCCGGAAAAATTTCATTTTCAGATGAAAAATAGATTGACACACTCGGACGTGTGTTATATAATTGTTAAATGTGACATGGCATAAGTGCGTGTCCTTAAACTATGAGTTAAGTGCTTAACCAAAGCCCCGGAGAAGCATTTAATATCAATCATATTAGAATTAATAGAATGCAATAAAAGCAATCATTTCAGGAGGAAAACCAATGAAAAGTTATATGGCTAGTGCATCAACAGTTGAAAGAAAATGGTATGTAGTTGATGCTGCAGATTATACATTAGGTCGTTTAGCATCACAGGTTGCTAGTGTTTTAAGAGGAAAGAACAAGCCTACTTACACACCATTCATCGACTGTGGTGACAACGTTATCGTAATCAACGCTGATAAGGTTAAGGTTACAGGTAAGAAGTTAGATCAGAAGATTTACTATCATCATTCAGACTATGTTGGTGGTATGAAAGAAACAACATTAAAGGAAATGATGGAAAAGAAGCCTGAGAGAGTTATCGAACTCGCTGTTAAGGGAATGCTTCCAAAGGGACCTTTAGGCAGACAGATGTATACAAAGCTTCATGTATATGCAGGACCTGATCATGATCAGGCAGCTCAGAAGCCGGAAGTTTTAAAGTTTTAATTAAAGGACAAATAAGGAGGAAATGACAGTGGCTAAGAAGGCAAACGGAAAGTTCTACGGAACAGGTAGAAGAAAAAGCAGTATTGCTAGAGTATATTTAGTACCGGGTAACGGTAACATTACAATCAATAAGAGATCACTTGATGAGTATTTCGGTCTTGAAACACTCAAGGTTGTTGTAAAGCAGCCTTTAGCATTAACAGAAACAACTGAAAAGTTTGATGTTCTTGTAAATGTACACGGTGGCGGATACACAGGTCAGGCTGGTGCTATCAGACACGGTATCTCAAGAGCGCTTCTTGAAGTTGATTCAGAAGAATATCGTCCATTATTAAAGAAGGCTGGCTTCTTAACAAGAGATCCTCGTATGAAGGAAAGAAAGAAGTATGGTTTAAAGGCAGCTCGTCGTGCACCACAGTTCTCAAAGAGATAATATTTACAATCCAAAGCGTCTTATGGCGTTTAAGAAAAGTATATTACACCTCGGAATTCCGGTTCCGGGGTGTTTTTTAGTTTGTGAACTGTGGTATTATTATAATATAATGAAAAATATTATTTGATTTGAGTGATTTAAATGAAAGATTATGCGGTTCTAACTAATGATGGAAGGTATACAATTTTTGGATTTAATAACCAAAGAATTCGTTTTATCACTTCTGATAAATTGGAGAGATATACGAAAATAGTCAAGTGGGATAATGGATATCTGGTTGTCATGGCAAAGTATAAAGAAATGCCAGAAGTTGAAGAATATATAGATTTAATTCCAATACTTAACATGTTATATTACGATACTGAAACATTTTTAAAACCAATCAAGGAGGTTAAGATAGATGTAGTTTAGTGTAAAAGATGTAATAATAGAAACTAATATGGATGATATTAAAATTCAGATTGTGTTAGATTATTAATATAAAAAATATAATAAAAAATTAGTACTTTTATTTGTGTACTTCCTATGTTAGGATCAAGATCCAAAATTTAAGGAGGTTATACAAAATGACATTAGTAGAAAATTTATTTAATTGTTTTAAAGATTGTGAAAGCTTTTCATTGCAAGATGCATATCAACAAAATCCTGATAAGCCACAAGAAACCATTAGAGCACGTATTTATGAGAAAATAGGCATTAAGTTTGAGCGAGTGGCAAAGGGTGTATATAGAACAATTGATAACAAAAATGAACAGTGTGTGCTTATAGAAGGAAATGGGAGAGATTTATCTATGTTAAAGGATAGCAGTATCGATTGTATATTAACAGATCATCCTTGGCTAGATGTTAAGTCAAATAAGGGTGGAACAAGGGCTTTTGCATTATATGATTGTTTTCGATATACATTAGAGGATTTTAAGGAAAAGGCTAGAGTATTGAAAGACGGCTGCTTTTTGGTTGAGGTTTAACCCGCAGAGAATGAGAATAATTATGAGTATTTATACCAGATTAAAAAGTATGCAAAAGAAGCAGGATTTATTTATTATTCTAAAGTACCATGGAAAAAGGGAACTTTTGTAAGTAATACAGGAAGAAAGGCTAAGAATACACAAGACATAATGATTTTTTCAAAAGGCAAAGCTAGAAATATGAGGTATGATAAGAAAAAGTCTGATATGACAGGGGAAAAACATTATATGAGTGGCTGCAAGGGTATGTTGCCGACAATGTTTGATGTTCAACCGGTCGCAAGGAAGAATAAAATACATCAGAGTGAACTGCCTGTTGAATTATGTGAAAAAATATTAGAATACGTTACATATGAAGGTGAAATTGTATTGGATTCATTTGCTGGCAGTGGTGCTGTAGGGGTGGCAGCTTTAAATAAAAAGAGAAGTTGTATTCTTATAGAAATATTGAAGGAAAATATAGAAAAAATAAAGACACGATTTAATAGTGATTTATATCAAGCAGCATTGGAGTGATAAGTTTGAATTTGAAAATGGATGAACGAAATGGAGAACAGTATAAGAGTAAGTCTCAAAAAATAAGGGCAATAACAGAAACATGGGCGGAGAGTAATATGTTTTGTCCCTATTGTGGAAATCGATATATATATCATTTTGAGAATAACAGACCGGTCGCTGATTTTTTCTGCCCGTCATGTAGGGAGGAATATGAATTGAAAAGCAATGGTACTTCAATAGGTAAAAAGGTCAATGATGGTGCATATAAAACTATGATAGAGAGAATAAATTCAATTAATAATCCAAATTTTTTCTTTATGCATTACAATAAAAGTAATTATAGAGTTGAAAATTTGATTATGGTACCTAAATATTTTTTTTCACCGGATATAATAGAAAAGAGAAAAACATTGTTAAATACAGCAAGGCGAGCAGGATGGACAGGATGTAACATTTTGTTGAATCGGATTCCAGATGAGGGAAGAATTTATATTGTACAGAATGAAAAGGAAATACCTATTGAAAAGATAATTACAAAAGTACACAGAACAGAATTCTTACGTGGCAGTAAGTTGGATGCTAGAGGATGGACTTTAGATGTGTTAAATTGTGTTAATATGATTGAGAATAAAGATTTTACACTTGACCAGATATATAGATTTGAAGAGTTGCTTGCGGAGAAACATCCAGATAACCATCATGTAAAGGACAAAATAAGACAGCAATTACAAATGTTAAGAGATAATGGAATTATAGAGTTTACAGGAAGAGGACACTATAGAAAAATTAATTGATTTACTGAAAAAGGAGATGGAGTATTGTTACAAGTGCAGTATAATATAAACTATCCCAAATTTATAGGTAGAAATGTCTCTATTGCAGAAATAGCTAAAGCAATGGGAAGAGACAGGTTATTTTAACAAAAGTATTGAAAATAGCTAAATTTATTTTGACTTTTTTTAAGAATAATGCTAGTATAAATATATAAAAGGTGCTACCGATAGACGGTTAGTCCAGTATATGAATTGATTAAAATAATCGCCTCAGTTTACCAGACCGGGGGCGATTATTTTTTGTGTGATTTATTACCGAGTGTATATCCAAGTTCAAAACAGGTTAAGCCAAAGCCTAATACTGCAATGAGACTTTCAAGAGTCAACATTGGCATCCCTCCTTTGTAAGATTTCATACAAGATGATTTCTATGTAATCAGAGGGTCACAGTCCCTCTGCTGAAGGACTAACCGCCTACCGAATAGGGTAGCACCGAATTAATAATAACAAGAAAAGAATATAGGTGCAATACATTTATAAAATATTCAGATACTCCAATTCTCATCCATAGCATCAGCCCAAGCCTGCAATTCACAATCAAGAGCAAGTGCAGCATACATTAGTGGATTATCAATTGCAAGGTTATCAATTAGCCTTTGAGAGTTAGGTGTAGTATGCAGATTCTTTTCAGCTTCAGAACAGGATAAGAATAGAAGTGTATTATCAGCAAAAGCAATATCAATTCCGTTCTTGTATTGGTTGGAGTAAGCAAAGTGTTTTTTCATAATGATAGTCCTTTCTTTGATAGAGTGATGAGTAGTTCTAGGAATGTGTGGGCAGTGCTACGCATACAACAGATATGCAACACTACCAGACTCAAATTCCCTATCTATGGGCTTTTCAGGATATCAAAACGTTAATTCTAGTTCTCAAAGAGATAGGATTTTATTGTATTTTGGAATACAATTCAATACGATTTATTACACCTCAGAATTTCGGTTCTTGGGTGTTTTTTTATGTGAACTGTGATAAAATAAATATTATGATAATAGGTTATCAAGTATAAGTGATAAAATATTTAAATATTAATCAAAACGGAAGGAGTGTTTATATGACAACTGTAAGCACAAAAAGCGGTAGAATTATAAAAGTTGTATCCAGAGAAGAAAAGAAGCGGGCTTATGTTGAGTATGCAAATGGAGAAAGAAAGTATGCAGAATAGAAAACCGATGATTCTTGTTTTAGCAGGACCAAATGGCTCAGGGAAAAGTACAATAACAACTTTTTTTGATAAAGTTGGTAAATATACGAATGCGGATTATATTGCAGGAATGACGGATGGATATGCGCTTGAAGAATATCAAAAACTAAGATAGTGATGAAAGAGATACTTCGATTGTGAAGTATCTTCTTCATTTATATTAATAAAGGTTCGATAATCTAGTTGCAATCCCCTTGTATCATGCAAATTTCAATATTACAATTAGAACATAAAAATTGCGAATCAATGCCAAAGCGTGTTATAATAATCCGGACTATTTGTAAAGAAAGGCACATCATCATGGCAGCAGTTGTAACTGAAAAAATCATAGAAATGTTTCTGATACTTCTTGGCGGGGTAATCGTCTACAAAGCAGGACTGATAGATGATAAAACCGTTCCGAAGTTATCCAACCTGTTATTAATGTTTATATCGCCGCTGCTCATATTCCAGTCCTACCAAATGGAATTTGAAATGCGGCTGTTTTACGGACTGCTTTGGACACTGACGGCGTCCGCAGTCACATTTGCGGTCACAATCGTATTATCAGAGCTGTTATTCCGCAAAAAAGGAGAGCGTACACCCGTAGAAAAAATAGCCGTCATCTATTCCAACAGCGGCTTTATCGGACTGCCGTTAATTAACGGTATTATCGGTTCGGAAGGCATTTTTTACATGACGGCATATCTGACCGTCTTTAATTTACTGCTGTGGACACACGGTGTACTGGTTATGGGCAGTGCGGGCAGTTTTAAGGAAATGTGTAAAAATCTGCTGACACCGACCATTATTGCGATATTTGCAGGCGTTGTCTGCTTTGTCACACAGCTGCGCCTGCCGGAGGTGCTTGCAAATCCCATACAGATGATTGGGAATATGAATACACCGCTTGCCATGATTATCGCAGGAGCCAATCTGGCACAGGGAAATCTTTTAAAAAGCCTGCAGAATAAGCGGCTGTATCTGCTCTGCGCCGTCAAGCTCATTTTATATCCGCTCGTGGGACTTGCGGCATTGTGGCTGTTACATTTGGAATTTCATATTGCATTTACCGTATTTATCGGCATGGCATGCCCGGCAGGCGCATCGGCGATTATGTTTGCGGAGCGTTACGGAAAAGACGCAAAATACGCTTCTGAAATCTTTGTTGTGACGACTGTATTATCAGCAATATCGATTCCGGTGCTGTCCGTGCTTGCAATCCGCCTGCTTGGCGCGGCGTAAAAGCAGACAAGCGCTGGAGATATATAAGCAGCAGCCGGCAGAATAGAGATTAAAATAGAATAAATGAACAGTAAAATCCATGTAAAATAAAAGGAAAAACACAAAATAGCAGTTGCAAACGACTGGAAAAATTTGTATACTAAAACAAGTGAAAAATGTGATAAAGGGGAGCAACACAATGACGGTACAGGAGTGTTATCAGCAGATACAGGGCAATTATGAGAATGTGTTGAAGCGTTTAAAGACAGATGAGAGAATTGTAAAATTTCTTGAGCTGTTCTTAAGTGATACCACTTATGAGAAATTATCCGAAGCGGTAAATGCCAAAAATGATCAGGAAATTTTTAAATGTGTCCATGATTTAAAAGGTATGGCGCTGAATCTGGGTTTGACGGCATTGCAGAAAGCAGCACAAAATTTGTGTGATGCAGTGCGTTACGGTGAACCATCAGTTGATATTGATCCGTTATATCAGGAAGTTACCAAAGAATATCAGAAAGTTGTAGATATAATACACGTAATCATGCAGGGACAGAACAGGAGCGTTTAAACCTGCACAATGGAGGATGAACATGGAAGAAAAAAAGAAGTATCGGTTCGCCGATGAAAAAGAACAGCTAAAGAGGGTCAATTCCTTTTTAGCAACAGGCTATACCATATTTTATATTGTAATTTTAAGTGTGAGCTGGGAATCGTATTTCAGAGGTGTACGGACACTTGGTTATACAGGGCTGCTCAGCGTTCTGACACTGATAGCGATGGCGATTAATTTCCTTTCAACAAGAAAGGACAAGTCACAGTCCCGGTCAAGAAAGATAGCGTTTATATGTTTTGTAGTCATTGCATTTTTAATGGCATACGCTTACGACAGTTATTATGTAAGATTTATTGCGGCAATTCCGTTTTGCGGCTATGTACTGCTGTACGACAAGAAAAATGTTGCCGTTACGGGCGGTATTTATTTTGCATTAAATGTATTTGTCAATATTATCAGAATCGGTGTACAGCACGCATATCCGAAAGAAGTGGCAATTGACCATATTTATGCGACATTTGCAATCGGACTGCTCATTGTGTTAATTTATGCAATCACGAGTGTTGCCGAGCAGTTTAAAAGGGATACAGAGGGTAGTTTAAAGGAACAGCATGAAAAGCAGAAGGTGATGGTCCGTGACATTTTAGAGGTGGCACATGAGGTTTCGGAAGGCACACAGAATGCCATGAATATCGTCAATGATTTAAATGCTTCGACAAAGGTGGTTGGACAGACCATGCAGGATATTGCAGGCAGTAACCAGAATACCGCAGAAAATATCCAGACACAGACCGAGATGAGCCGGAATATTCAGGAATCGATTGGAACAACACTGCAGTATGCAGAAGAAATGGTGCAGGTAGCCAAAGAGTCCGGTACACTCAATGAAAGCAGTATTAATGCGATGAATCATTTAAAGACACAGGCAGAAGTCATTGCTGCGGCAAATGAAGACGTGGCAACGCTGATGAATACGTTAAAAGAGCGTACAGAAGCCGTAAAAGGCATTGTCGATACAATCTTTTCGATTTCATCACAGACCAATCTGCTGGCGTTAAATGCGTCCATTGAAAGTGCAAGAGCAGGCGAAGCCGGAAAAGGGTTTGCAGTTGTAGCGGACCAGATTCGTAATCTTGCAGAGGAAAGCAGAAAAGAAACAGAAAATATTGCAAAGATTCTTGAAGAACTTTCTGACGGAACCAATGCGGCATCCGATGCCGTAACACAGTCGGTAGAAGCCGCACAGGTACAGAATGATATGATTCAGAATGCATCGGAGAGCTTTAGCGGAATGAGCGGCAATATGTCCAAGATGATTGAAAATATCGAGCATATGGACAGCATGTTAAACAGCTTAAAGCAGGCGAATGATCGGATTGTAGAAAATATTATGCAGATTTCGGCAACGGCAGAAGAAGTGACTGCCGCATCCACACAGGCAGAAAATCTGAGCAATCAGAATCTTGAAAATGCGGAAAATGCGCAGAAGCTTTTAACCGGTGTTCTTTCCGTTTCAGAAAAATTAAATACCTATCAGGCACAAGAATAAAAAGAAGCCGCATCCATGAGTGGACTTTAAAAGTCCGGACACAGATGCGGCTTTTACTTATTTAGAAGCCTGTCTATAGACAAATGCGGCAACAACGGCAGTCAGTGCTTCCGTAATCCAGAAGGCATGCCATACAAAAGAAGGTCCGGCGGTGTGGCACAAAATAAAGGCGGCAGGAATAATCACCGCTACATAGCGCAGAAGCGAAATGATAAAAGAAGAAAATCCTTTACCAAGCCCCTCCAAAGCGCCGGAAGCCGTAACAGAAACCGCGGATACGATAAAGCCCAGACAGATAATGTGCAGGGCGCGTGTGCCGAGCGCAATCGTTTCGGGATTTGCGGTAAAAAGCGCAATCAGCGGCTTTGCGGCAAACAGACAGCCCAAAGTGCCTGCAAGCATCATGGCGGCGGTCATGGCAAGCGTAGTATCGTAAATCTTTTTTACGCGCTTCATTTCACGCGCACCGTAATTGTAGCCGATAATCGGGCGCATACCCTGAATAATGCCGTTGGCAGGCAGATATAAAAAAGTTTGTAATTTATAGTAAATTCCCAAAACAACGACATAACTCTGTGAAAATCCCGCCAGCAGTGCATTTAAGAAAGAAACCAGCAGGGACGGCAGAGCCAGATTTAAAATGGCAGGCACGCCGATTGCATATAGCTTTTTGTCGGTTGCACCGTGCGGTTTTAAATAACAGCGGCGGATATGCACCGGAAGCGGACGTGAAAAATATACGACAAGGTAAATGCTTAATGTTACAATCTGACCGATACCGGTTGCAAGTGCTGCACCGGCAATGCCAAGCCGCGGCAGAAAACCGATGCCGAAAATCAGCAGCGGGTCTAATATAATATTGGTAATACAGCCGCACAGCAGAGCCGCCATAGTGATTTTCATGTTGCCGACTGCCTGAAAAATCTTTTCAAATGCAAGTCCGAGCATGATAATCAGGGAAAATGAAAATGCAATTGAAGCATACCGTGTGCCAAGCTGTAAAACTTCGGTATCCTTTGTAAAAAGGGATAAGAAAAAAGGCATGATACCGATGCTTACAACGGTAATTACAATGCCATGCACAACCGAAAACAGCATACCGTGTGTTGCGGCGCGGTCGGCATTTTTGACATCGCCTGCTCCAAGGCATAGTGCAATCAGGGCATTCATGCCGACTCCGAAACCGATTGCAATAGCATTGATTAAATTCTGAACCGGATACACCAGTGACAGTGCCGTCATTGCCTGCTCACTGATTTGCGCCACGAAAAAGCTGTCAATAATGTTGTATAAGGAATTTACAAGCATGGAAATTACCATAGGAAGTGCCATGCTTGTCAGCAGTGGAAATACCGGTTTTTCTTTCATAAAAGACTGATTCATAAAATACTCCATTCTGCAGACGATTCTTAAAAAGGTTTAATTATTTTACTCAAACCTGTAATAAACTGCGCTGCGCCGTCTGTAACACAAAGCAGCCGTGCGGCAAAAAAACGCCACACAATTACCCCGTACAAGGATAATTGTGTGGCGAAAAAAGATAAACTATAAAAATCCACACGTTGTTTTAGTGTGGTTATTTTAGCATAAAGCCCGAAAAAAAGCAAGGCAGGGTCCAAAAGTATGCTATAATAGAAAGCAAAGGTTTTAGCCGCAAAAGAAATTGAAGAAGGTTTACAGAAATGGAGCAGAAAATGGTACAAAACACGAAATTAACAAAAATGATATTCTGGGCAATGATGGTGGCAGTCGGAGTGGTGATTTCACCGTTACTGCGGATTGAGGGAATGTGTCCGATGGCACATTTTATCAATGTCACCTGTGCCGTCTTATTAGGTCCGTGGTATGCGTTTCTATGCGCATTGGCAATTGGACTTATCCGCATGGCATTTATGGGAATTCCGCCGCTTGCACTGACGGGGGCGGTATTCGGCGCGGCGCTGTCAGGCATTTTATACCGGGCGTCGAAGGGAAAGATTATTTTTGCATTTTTAGGTGAAGTCATCGGTACAGGCATTATCGGTGCAATTGTATCATATCCGGTAATGGCGCTGTTATGGGGCAGAACCGGGCTTACATGGCTGTTTTATGTGCCGTCCTTTATAGCGGGAACATTAATCGGCGGCAGTATCGCCTTTTTATTCTTAAAGCAGTTACAGCGCATGAAACTGCTGACAAAGTTCCAGCAGGCATTGGGAACACAGGTTTATGACAAAGTAAAACAGGCAGAAAGCAGCCTTAAACAGTAAAACAAAAAGGAAGGAAATACAAAAATGCTTGAAAAGATGAAAAAAGCAAAAGAAGCGGTCATCAGTCAGGCACCGCTCATACACTGCATTACCAATCCTATTTCAATCAATGACTGTGCCAATGTAGTGTTGGCGCTGGGGGCAAAGCCGATTATGGCAGAACACCCGAAGGAAGTCCATGAAATCACGGCACTTGCAAAGGCATTGGCAGTCAACCTCGGTAACATTACCGATGCAAGGGCAGAATCCATATTTATATCCGGTGGAGTGGCTAAAAATGCGCAGATACCCTGTGTGATAGATGTGGTCGGCGCGGCATGCTCTGCCTTGCGCATGGAGCTGGCACAAAGGTTTATCCGTGAGTGCGCACCGTGTGTCATTAAAGGCAATTTGTCTGAAATCAAAGCGCTTGCGGGAGTGGACAACGCGGCACAGGGAATTGATGTCGGTCAAAAAGACAGTGTAAACGGAAAGGATACACAGAAGTTACAAAAGACCGGACAACTGGTTTGTAGCTATGCAAAAAAGGCACATGCCGTTGCCATGGCAAGCGGGGCGGTCGATATCATCTCGGACGGCAGTCAGGTGTGGTTTGTAAAAAATGGCGTGGCAGAGCTATCCAAAGTCACGGGAACAGGCTGCATGCTCAATGTCATTACGGCAACATACCTTTCCGTAACAGACCCGCTTACAGCATGTCTGCTTTCGGCAGGAACGCTCGGTATCTGCGGAGAGCTCGCAGACAAAAGCCGCGGCATGGGAACGTACCATATTGAATTAATCAATCAGTTATCCACACTGTCGGATGCGCAGTTGGAACAGTATTTACAGATACAACGTGCGTTATAGGTAATACCTATAACGCACTATTATTTTTGTATATTTGTCAAAGCCGGATTTCCGTGCTAATATCTTAGACATAGAAAACATACATGACCTACTTGTTAAGTATGAATAACAAAACAGGAAAGGCATACAGACAACATAAAAATAAAAAATGATTTTGAAAGCCGTGTAAGCAGGCGGCAGAATGGAGGACAATATGAGTACATTAAAAGAAAGAAATTTAAAATTTGAAACAAAGCAGCTTCACGTAGGACAGGAAAGCGCAGATCCGGTTACAGATTCAAGAGCTGTGCCGATTTACCAGACATCTTCTTATGTGTTCCACAACAGCGAACATGCAGCTGCAAGATTCGGACTGACAGATGCCGGTAACATTTACGGAAGATTAACCAATCCGACAGAAGACATTTTTGAACAGAGAATTGCAGCACTTGAAGGCGGTGTAGCAGCGCTTGCAGTAGCTTCCGGTGCGGCAGCAATCGCTTATACATTCCAGAATCTTGCACAGGCAGGCGACCATATCGTAGCTTCAAAGACAATCTACGGCGGTACATACAACCTGTTAGAGCATACATTACCGGCATACGGCATTACAACAACATTCGTAGATGCCAACAACTTAGATGAAATCAGAAATGCCATTCAGGACAACACAAAGGCAGTATTCATCGAAACACTCGGCAATCCAAACTCAAATGTCGTTGATATCGAAGAAATTGCAAAGATTGCACACGAAAACAAGATTCCGCTTGTAATTGATAATACATTTGGTACACCATACCTTATCCGTCCAATCGAATATGGCGCAGATATCGTTGTTCATTCAGCAACAAAGTTCATCGGCGGACACGGAACAACCATCGGTGGTGTTATCGTAGACAGCGGTAAGTTTGACTGGGAAGCATCCGGCAAATTCCCGTCACTGGTTGAACCAAACCCAAGCTACCACGGCATCAGCTTCACAAAGGCAGCAGGTCCGGCAGCATTTGTTACAAAAATCCGTGCAATTCTCCTCAGAGATACAGGTGCTACCCTTTCGCCAATCCACGCATTTATCTTTCTTCAGGGACTTGAAACACTTTCACTGCGTGTAGAACGTCATGTGGAAAATGCGTTAAAGGTTGTAGATTATTTATCAAAGCACCCACAGGTAGAAAAGGTCAACCACCCATCATTACCGGATGCACCGACACATGATTTATATGAAAAATACTTCCCGAACGGCGGCGGTTCAATCTTCACATTTGAAATTAAGGGCGGCGCTGAAGAAGCAAAGAAGTTCATTGATAACCTTCAGGTATTCTCTCTGCTTGCTAATGTAGCAGATGTAAAATCCCTTGTTATCCATCCGGCTTCTACAACACATTCACAGCTGTCAGAAGAAGAACTGCTTGATCAGGGCATTAAGCCAAACACAATCCGTCTTTCAATCGGTACAGAGCATATCGATGATATCATTGATGATCTGGAAGAGGCATTTGCCGCAGTAAGATAAAAAACTCTTGCACAGCGCGCTGGTTTATGATAAAATGTAAATGTTACTAATAATATTTTCAGGAGGATTATCATGTCGGACGATGCTGACGGTGATACGGCACCTAACCACAGAACAATCAAAAATTTAAATCAGAATGAATGAATACAGGCATGGCTGCACGGATACAATCTTGCAGCTATGCCTTTTTGTGCTGTTTTAGGGAAATACCGGTGTGATAAGCGAAAGGAGTTTTATTTAAAGATGGGTACAGATATTGTATCGTGGGTAATTATTATTTGCTGCATTATGATGTCAGCATACTTTTCAGCGACAGAAACAGCGTTTTCTTCGCTTAACAGGATTCGTATGAAAAATATGGCGGAAAAGGGGAGTAAGCGGGCAAAGCTGGTGTTAAAGCTTTCAGAAAATTATGACAGCCTGCTTTCAACGATTCTGATAGGGAATAATATTGTCAATATTACCTGTACATCACTTGTTACAATTCTTTGTGTCAAGGGATTTGGTGAAGATGTGGGGGCAACCCTGTCAACCGTGATTACAACCGTGGTGATTCTGGTATTTGGTGAAGTTTCGCCGAAAAGTATTGCAAAGGAATCAGCAGAAACGGTTGCAATGTTGTCAGCGCCGCTGTTAAGAATATTTATCTACATACTGTCACCGGCGAATTTCTTATTCCGCCAGTGGAAAAAGCTGTTGTCCTGCATTTTTAAAAGTCAGGATAATAAGGGGATTACAGAAGAAGAACTGCTTACAATTGTACAGGAAGCTGAAGCGGACGGCGGCATTGATAAAGAGGAAGGAAGCTTAATCCGCAGTGCAATTGAGTTTAATGAACTGGAAGCGATAGATATTTTAACCCCGCGTGTCGATGTCATCGGTGTGTCCGTAGGATTATCCAAACCGGAAATTGCAAAGGTATTTGCAAAAACAGGATATTCGCGCCTGCCGGTATATGAAAAAGACATGGATAATGTTGTCGGCATTTTATATCACAAGGATTTTTACAATTACGTCAATAATTCGGATATGACAATCCGTGAAGCCGTAAAGCCGGTGCTGTTTACGACAAAGCATAAAAACATCAGTGAACTGTTAAAAGAATTACAGGTAAAACATATGCACATTGCGGTGATAGTGGATGAATTTGGTTGTACGGTCGGTATCCTTACATTAGAAGATATTTTGGAAGAACTGGTCGGAGAAATCTGGGACGAACACGATGAAGTCGTGCGGGAGGTTGAGCCGTTATCGGAAAATGTGTACCGTGTTTCAGGTAAAACCAATGTCGAGCGCCTGTTTGAATCCCTCGGATATGAGCAGGAATTTGATGTGCAGACTGTCAGTGGCTGGATTATGGAGCTTTTAGAGCGTATACCGGAAGCGGGTGACACCGTAGATTACCGGAACATGCACCTCACTGTAGAGAGCATGAAAGAAAAGCGCGTGGATACGGTAAGGCTGGAAATCCGCCCCGAAAGCCAGAGTGCATAGTGAAAAAAGAAAAGAGGAAGCTGCAATTATGATGACAGAATTAGAGCAGTATTACAATAAATTTAACGAAGAAAAGCGGTTAGACAGCCGTCATGGAAAAGTCGAGTTTATTACGTCCATGAAATATATTCACGAATATCTGGGCGGGGACACGACAAAGAAAATCTTAGACATCGGTGCAGGAACCGGAAAATATTCGGTGGCACTGGCAGAAGAAGGTTACGATGTCAGCGCTGTTGAACTGGTAAAGCACAATTTGGGACTGTTAAAAGCCAAAAACAGCAGTGTAAAAGCTTATCAGGGCAATGCGTTAAAACTCAGACGATTTGAAAATGATACGTTTGATGTGACATTGTTATTCGGACCAATGTATCATTTATTTACTAAGGAAGACAAAGTCCGGGCGCTGTGCGAAGCAAAGCGCGTGACAAAGCCAGGCGGCATAATCTTTGTGGCATATGTCATGAACGAATACAGCATTTTAACATACGGTTTTAAGCAGAAGCATATTGCCGAGTGTGTGAGGGACGGACGCATTTCAGAGGAATTTCAGTGTATGTCTGCGCCGAGCGACTTATACGACTACGTGCGGATTGAGCAGATTGACGCATTAAATCAAGAAGCCGGACTGGAGCGCATCAAAATTATTACACCGGACGGCCCTGCCAACTATATGCGTCAGGTGCTAAACAGTCTGACTGAGGAAGAATTTGAGTTATTTATCCAATACCATTTATCAACGTGTGAGCGGCAGGACTTAATTGGGGCGGCGGCGCATACGGTGGATATTTTAAGAAAGTAAAGGCTTGCCTTTAAAAATCCCGCTTATGCGCCTTGACATAGCGTACAAAGCTTTTCGCCTGCGGGGAGAGCGGTTTTTCTTTTGCATAATTTAAGCTGATATAGCTGTAAATACCGGGCGTTACCGGAATAAATGCAAGTGAAGAATCGTTTTCCTGCCGGGCAGAGTGGTGCATCATCAGCGTAATCCCGGCGCCGTTGCGTACAAGGTCAATCAGCGTTGCACCGCGGTTTCCGGTATAGGCGATGTGCGGTTCAAATCCGGCATTGCGGCATTCACGGATACACAAATCATTTATAAAAGAATGTTCCGGAAATAACAGAAACGTTTCTCCGCGCAGCTGTTCAAACGGCAGATTATCCGCCTTAGCGAGCGGGTGCGTAGCAGGAAGCACGGCGGTCAGGTAATCAATCATATAAGGGATACTGTTAAATTCCTTCACAGAAGACGATTCACTTCTTAAAAATGCAATATCGCATTTGCCGTCCGTGAGCAGTTCTTTTACAAATGTAGAATCGCCCTCAATCGTCTGCAATGTCATATCGGGATTCTCATTTAAAAATCCTGCAATCAGTGCCGTAATCGCGTGCTGTTTCATTGAAGGAATCGACCCAAGCACAATATTGCCGCTGTCCTGATGAATCTTGCGGCGCACATTTTTTTCAAATTCATATTCCAGACCGACCATCTTTCGCGCATACGGCAGCAGCATCTGTCCAAACTCCGTAAGAACAACCGTCCGCGTTGTACGCTCAAAAAGTTCCACACCAATTTCAGTTTCAAGCTTCTTAATGTGCTTTGACAGACACGACTGCGAAATAAAAAGACATTCCGCCGCCTCCAAAAAATTCTTCTTCTCCGTCAAAGTCACAAACTCCTCCAGATACCGAACATTCAAATTCATTAGACAAAACCTCCAATTGTATTATATATAAGGAAAAACAAGCCCACACAAGGAATAAAAAGTGTCCCCGCTCATGCAGGCAATCCCAAAGCCTTCCGTCGGTCACACCCTCTCGCAGGGAATAAATAAGCAATCGGCGAAGTCAAGTAACACGTTGAGCTGATTGCTTATTTATTCCCCTATGTTGAGCAGCTTGCTTATTTATTCCCCCTGCGGTGAGTGGCAGACTTTCAAATTGCCTGTAATTAGATGATTGACTTTTTATTCCACGGTGGAATAAATATACCCCAATTATGAATTGAATGTCAACGATAATTCATATAAAATAAACTTGTCAATGAAAGCACCGGACGGCCTTAGCATAGCCCGCAGACCTGCCGGTGCAGTAAAATTATAAAACTTTTCATTGCAAAATCACAATAAATATAAAAGAAATGAGGTGCAGCAAGTGAAAAGGTATTGGAAATATATCAGACCCTATATACAATACTATATTTTAGGTCCCTGCTTTATGATGATGGAAGTTGTCGGTGATGTGTTACTGCCGTACATGCTTGCAAAGATAATCAATCAGGGTATTGCAGAAAGAAATGTCGCGTATATTATAAAAATAGGCGTCATTATGGGATTTATCGCAGTAATAATGGCAGTTGGCGGTGTTTTAGGCGCATGGTTTGCTTCTAAAGCGGCGATGAATTTCGGCGCGGATCTGCGCATGGATTTATTTGAAAAAATCCAGCAGTTTTCCTTTCAGAATATCGACAATTTCAGTACCGGTTCATTAATAACAAGATTAACCAACGACATCACACAGATTCAGAATATGATTATGATGACACTCAGAATGTGTCTGCGCTCGCCAGGCATTTTAATCGGAGCGATGGTGATGGCATTTGTCATCAGCCCGAAGCTGGCGGCGATATTCATTATCGTCCTGCCGGTGCTGGCAGTCCTTATTGTAGTCATCATGCGGCGTGCATTTCCGCAGTTTAGAACCTTGCAGGAAAAACTGGATGCACTCAATTCCTGTATTCAGGAAGGACTGGTGGGTATCCGGCTGATAAAGTCCTTTGTGCGGGGCGACTATGAAGAAATGCGTTTTGAAAAAAGAAATCAGCAATTAAAAGAAGCCAATCTGACGGCAATGAAAACTATGCTTTTGTATACACCGCTGATGACACTGGCACTGAATATTACAACCGTGGTTGTTGTCTGGTCGGGTGGTAATATGATTGTTGCCGGAAATATGCAGGTTGGCGATTTGACGGCATTTACCAATTACATCGTGCAGATTATGTCCAGTCTTACTATGCTTTCGATTGCATTTTTAAACTGGGCGCGTGCCATAGCATCTTTCCGCCGTGTCGGTGAAGTTCTAGATGAAAAGATTGACCTGACGGATGAAAATGCGAAACATAAGGACAGAGCAGTCTGTGAGGGCAGTGTTGAATTTCAAAATGTATCCTTCCGATATTACAAAAACAGTCCCGAATGGGTCATTGAGAATATCAGTTTTAAACTGGAAGCCGGAAAGACCCTTGGCATTATCGGGTCGACCGGAAGTGGAAAAAGTACGCTCGTGTCCATGATACCCCGCCTGTATGACACCGATGAGGGGACGGTGCTCGTTGATGGAATCAATGTGCGGGATTACGGTTTAAAGCCTTTGCGGGAAGGCATCGGTATGGTGCTGCAAAACAATACGCTTTTTTCCGGCAGCATCATTGAAAATTTAAAATGGGGAGATGAACATGCCGATGAAAAAGCTGTCCGGAAGGCCGCGCAAAATGCACAGGCAGCAGGGTTTATCGACAGTTTTAAAGACGGTTACCGGACCCGTTTAGAGCAGAGCGGAAATAACGTATCTGGTGGTCAGAAACAGCGGCTGTGCATTGCAAGAGCTTTATTAAAGTGTCCGAAAATCCTTATTTTAGACGATTCCACCAGTGCGGTGGATACGGCGACAGAACGCGCGATCCGCGAAGCGCTGCATTCGGAATACAAGGATATGACAAAGATTATTATTGCACAGCGGATCCGTTCCGTCATGGATGCGGATGAAATACTGGTACTGGATAACGGAAAGACGGCAGGCTTTGGCACACATGAACAGCTGCTTGCAGACTGTCCGGTTTACCGTGAAATTTATGATGTACAGAACGGAAGGGAGGAGTAACTATGCCGCCAATGGGAGGAGTAACAGGTGCAATGCGCGGTACGAACCGCCGCGGAATCGGCGCTAAAGCAGCCAGACCGAAAAATATGAAGCATACCGTTATGCGGCTTTTTTCTTATATGAAAAAAGATGTGTGGATGCTGGCGGCAGCACTTTTGTGTGTTGTGGCAGGCACAGTAAGTACGCTTGCCGCTTCCTATATGTTAAGACCGATTATTAATGACTATATTATTCCGGCAAAAACAACTGCCGATTTAAAGAAACTGGCAGGGGCATTAATCGTCATGCTGGCGGTGTATTTGTTGGGCGTGATGGCAGCGTATTTACAGAACCGCATTATGCTGGTACTTTCTCAGAAAGCACTGGTGCGCCTGCGCAGTGATTTATTTGTGCATATGGAAAAGCTGCCGCTACGGTTTTTTGATACCCATACCAAAGGAGATTTAATGAGCCGCTATACCAATGATGTCGATGTTATCGGTGAAATGTTAAACAGCACTCTTGTACAGTTGATATCAGGAATCATTACTGTAATTGGTACGCTCTGCATGATGATTTATACCAACATTTTACTGGCGCTGATTACGCTGGTTATTGTGCCGCTCATTTTAAGCGCCGGAAAATTTCTGGTTAAAAAGAGCAGAAAATATTACGTGGGACAGCAGGAAGCTCTGGGCAGATTAAATGCGTGCATTGAAGAAACGGTATCGGGCCAGCGCGTAGTGAAAGTATTTAATCATGAAGACAAAGCCCTTGAAGCTTTTAAGGAATACAACTACGATTTGCGGGACAAACAGCAGAAAGCACAGTTTTTCGGCGGTATTATGGGTCCGGTTGTGGGAAATCTCGGTCAGTTAAACTATGCACTAACAGCCATGATTGGCGGAATCCTGTGTGTATTTAAAGGTTTTGATGTCGGAGGTCTGAGTATTTTTGTGACCTATGCAAGGCAGTTCTCCCGCCCGGTTAATGAAATCACCATGCAGATGAACACCGTATTTTCGGCACTTGCGGGCGCAGAACGTGTCTTTGACATTATGGATTTGGAAGTCGAAGATATTTCCGGTAAAAAGCTTGAAAATGTGCAGGGCGAAATCAGCATGGAGCATGTGACGTTTGGATACCTTGAAAATCAGCCGGTTTTAAAAGACATCAGCCTGCATGCAAAAAAAGGACAAAAAATTGCGTTTGTCGGTTCAACGGGCGCAGGCAAGACGACCATTACCAATCTGTTAAACCGCTTTTATGAAATCTGGGAAGGAAAGATTACGATAGACGGTGTGGATATCCGGGAAAACGGGCTGGAGTCGCTGCGCGAAAATATCGCACTTGTTTTGCAGGATACGCATTTATTTACCGGTACTGTCATGGAAAATATCCGCTACGGAAGACTGGATGCAGCTGATGAAGAAGTGATTGCGGCGGCAAAAACCGCCAATGCCGATGCCTTTATCCGACGTCTGCAAAACGGATATGATACAGTATTAGAAGGGGACGGCGCGAATTTAAGCCAGGGACAGAGACAGCTCTTAAATATTGCAAGAGCCGCACTTTCCAAAGCACCGGTACTGGTGATGGATGAAGCGACCAGCTCGGTTGATACGATTACGGAACGGCAGATTCAGGAAGGCATGGACGCACTGATGAAAGACCGCACCACATTTGTCATTGCACACCGCTTGTCAACGATACGAAATTCCGATATGATTATGGTACTGGAACACGGCAGGATTATTGAACGCGGAACGCACACAGAGCTTCTGCAAAGACAAGGCCGTTACTACGAATTATATACAGGAAAGGCAGAACTCGATTAAAATGAAGATTTATTTTGCACCGCTTGAAGGGGTTACAGGGCACATTTACAGAAATGCTTATGAAGAATTTTACGGAAAAGGCAGGATTGATAAATATTTTGTGCCGTTTATTTCACCCAATCAGACCAACGGTTTTACGGCGCGGGAACAGCGTGACATGAATCCGGATAATAACGTCAATATGCCGCTGGTGGTACAGATAATGACCAACCGTGCCGATTTATTTATAAATGCGGCACGGCTTTTATATGAAAAAGGCTATACCGAACTAAATCTGAATCTGGGCTGTCCGTCCGGAACGGTTGTGGCAAAAAAGCGCGGGGCGGGCTTTTTATCCGTACCCGATGAGCTGGACGAATTTTTTGCACAGATTTATGAAAATGAGCTGCTTGCGGACAAAAAGGTGAAATTATCCGTAAAGACAAGGCTCGGCATGGAAGAACCGGAAGAATTTGACCGGTTGTTAGATATCTATAACCGTTATCCGTTTGAGGAACTGATACTCCACCCGCGCGTGCAGAAAGACTACTATAAAAATAAGCCGCGGCTGGAATATTTTGAAAAGGCACTGGAAAAAAGCACAAATCCCGTATGCTACAACGGCGATCTCTTTACGATTGCTGATTACAGGCGTTTTAAAGAACGCTTCCCGTCAGCGGACAGAGTGATGATAGGCAGAGGATTTATCGGAAATCCGGCACTCATAGAGCAGATTGTGGCAGAGGAAAGCAGGACTGCCACAACACACGAGGACACCGCGCGCCTCCGTCAGTTTCATGACCGCATTTACCACGAATATCTAAAAATTATGTCGGGCGATAAGAATACGATTCATAAAATGAAAGAGCTGTGGTTTTATCAGAAGCCGTACTTTGACAATGCGGACAAGGCATTCAAAAAAATCCGCAAATCCCGGAATATGGCAGAGTATGAAGCTGCCGTGCAGGAGTTTTTTGCGCAGGCAGTACCCACAGAACGTGATACCGTACAGTTTACCAAATAAACCGCAGACCCTGGCATTATAATATGAAGAAGATAAAAGGCGAGGTGAAAACATGAAAATTTTAATATACCGGTGGAGTGTTTTTCACCAGGAGGATATTGCAGAAGCATTTGAAAGCTTCGGACATACAGTAGAATATTACGAGGAAATGCCGGACGAGCGGAAAGGGACAGATATCCGAAGACTCAAAGAAGTCGTTGCGGAGTACGACCTTGTTTTTTCTGCCAATTATTTTTCACGGGTGTCTAATGCCTGTCAGGCGCAGCAGAAAAAATACATTGCATGGACGGTGGATTCACCGATGCTGACGATGTTTGACACCTCGGTTTTTAACGAGTGCAATTACATATTTTTATTTGATAAATTTGACTACTACCGGTTTTTGCAGATGGGTGTGAAACATGTATATTATCTGCCGCTGGCAGTTAACGCAGAGCGCGTAAAAAACTGCATAGAAGCAGCGTCCGAAAAAGAAAAGGGAAAATACCGCGGGGACATTTCCTTTGTCGGTGGTCTGTATTATAAAAATTCATACGATGACATTGAAGATAAACTGCCGGAGTATTTACAGGGTTATTTTGATGCATGCATGGAAGCCCAGCTGGATTTATACGGGGATAATGTGTTTGACCGCCTGTTGACAGCAGACATTTTAGAGCGGCTTTGTGAAATTATTGACTTTCATCAGTCGGATACGGCATTTTCCGATATCAAGCTTGTCTTTTCTTCAACTTATCTGGGTTTTAAAACGGCACAGAAAGAGCGTATCCGCAATTTAAATGCATTGGCATCCCGGTTTGAGGTGAATCTGTATACAGACAGAACCGATGACAGACTTCGCGGCGTGCATGTAAAGGAAAGCGTGGATTACCGTGAGGAAATGCCGCTGGTTTTTCACGAATCCGACATTAATATGAATTTTACAATCCGCAATATCCGAACGGGACTGCCGCTGCGGATATGGGATATTTTAGGGGCAGGCGGATTTCTGCTGACCAATTATCAGATTGAACTGGGGGATTTCTTTGAAAATGGAAAAGACCTCGTTTACTATGACAGCTTAGACGATATGATGCGCAAGGCAGAATATTATCTGGACCATGAAGATGAAAGAAAGACAATCGCACAAAACGGTTTAAAGAAAATTGTACAATATCACACATATGAACATCGCATTGACGTGATATTAAAGACTGTATTGTGAATAACCATTACTTGTACAAAAACTTTCTGTATTCCTCATAGGAAAATTCAATACAGTAGATAGAGAGAACCACAAAGGGCAGCCGAAGTCAAGTGACAACGTTGAGGTGGCCCTTTGTGGTTCTCTCTCTTACATCTCTGTATTAAATTTTACGTCCACTAAAGACCCCATTATATTCTCCAAACAAACTCTCCTCAATTTTTCGGAGCATTACTGTCACATAATCTCCCTTAAAATTCAGACTGAAAAAGAGATTGCCGATGGCGGAATCAATAATCTGAATCTTAACCAGTAGTGTGTTTTCCATGCGGAAAGCTGCAGAAGCAGCATATTTTAAATCATAGTCCGGGAACTGACCGAAGGCGTTATAACCCAGTCCGAAGGAAAGGGTATGGACACCGGAAGCATTTTCATAGGTCAGTGTTCCGAGTCCGGTATCGGTGGCAATATCCACCTTCATCGTCTTCATCTGGCAGATGTTTTCATCCATTTGATAAGTTATACCGTTGATATCCGCCAAAACGGGTGAAGTCAGACTGCCCGGCAGAACAAACAATGTTCTTGTATTACAATATTCTAAAAAAGCGGCAGTGTATTCCGGTGTGGCAGCAGGCAGGGAATCCGTGGCGATTTTGTCATAAATTTCATGCCAGAAGGCTTCGTAAATGAGCTGTACACCGCCCTGACGTCCTTGTGCATCGGCAGTTGTTACCATGAAAATATCTTTATCCGGCACATACAGTGCAAGTTGTCCGCCCATGCCGAATAAAACATAGCCGTTATGGCGTGTCATCCAGATTTGATAGCCATAGCCCTGTAATTCTTCAAGTGAGGACTGTCTGCCGTAAGGGTCACTCTGCATAGATTTTGCTGCACGGACATAACCGGCAGGCAGAAGCTGCTTGCCCTGCCATACACCGTCATTGGCAATCAGGTAAATGACCTTTAGCAAATCATACGGTGTGGCACAGAGTCCCGAACCGCCCATGCTGACACCGTTAGGGTCTTTTAAAATATACGCATTGGCAGAGAATCCGATTTCGTCCAAAAATTTAAAACGCAGGTAAGAAAGCAGGTCCATACCGCTTAATTTTTCAATTAATGCGCCAAGTGTATGTGTAGATGAAGTATCGTAGGAAAAATTCGTGCCGGGAACATGTGTCGGGGGTACGGTAAAAAACGAAGCCACCCAGTCGGTAACGCCAGGTGCTTTGTACGTTGTCTTGTCATGACAGGTTCTCATTGTGAGCATATCACGGATTGTCATCATCGCTATATAGGGATGTACACCCGGCTTTGGCAGCTTTTCAGGGAAAAAATCCACAATTTTATCATCAAGGGATAATTTTCCTTCGGCCTCAAGCAGTCCGATACCCAAAGATACAAAGCTTTTAGTGACGGAAAACATACGGTGCAGGGTATCACGTGTATAAGGTTTATAGTAAGTTTCCATGCACACCTTTCCGTGCCGCATAATCAAGGCACTGTGCAGTGGAAGCTGCTGTTCTTCCAGCCGTTTACAAAAATTCATCAGCCATTGGCTGTCAATGCCGACCTCCTCCGGAGTGGCAGTAGGAAAAAGTTGAAACATACAATCCTCCTTGTTTTGCGAAGCAAAATGCGACTGCTCTAAGCAGGAGCAGAGGATTTTACCTCCTTGTTTTGCGAAGCAAAATGCGACTGCATTTCTTCTTATATAAAGCATTATACATGGAAAAATATAATTTTGCTAGGAAATTCTGTCAAAATAGTGTATATATAATAGTAATAACGAATAAATACGAGGGTGCTAAAAATTTGTGGAATAAAGATGGAGGCGGAAAAGAGGAAAATATGAGTGAAGGACTTTTAAAAATATTTATAAAGGATTATAAAAATGTGAAAGACATTAAAGTGCGGGAAAACTACGGGATTTTTGCGGGAATTGTAGGAATTATATGCAACCTGATTTTATTTGCATGTAAATTTTTTGCAGGTATCATTACCGGTTCCGTATCCATTTCGGCAGATGCCTTCAATAACTTATCCGATGCCGGTTCATCCATTGTAACGCTGGCAGGCTTTAAAATGGCAGGCAAGCCGGCGGATACAGACCATCCATTTGGACATGGCAGAATCGAATATATCGCCGGAATGATTGTATCGGCAGTTATTATCGTAATGGCAATTGAACTGTTTAAAGATTCGGTTATAAAAATCTTTCAGCCGGAGGCGATGGAATTTAGCGTTGTATCGGTTGTGATTCTGGCGGGGTCGATTGCATTAAAATTCTGGATGGCATATTTTAATACCTCGCTGGGAAAGCGGATTGATTCTGCAGCCATGCGCGCAACAGCGGCAGACAGTCTTTCCGACTGTATCGCAACCGGTGTGGTACTGGTATCGCTTCTGATTACGACATTTACCGGAGTAAATATCGATGGACTGGCAGGTGCCGTAGTGGCGGTATTTGTCTTTATGGCGGGAATTGAGGCAGCTAAAGAAACGGTTTATCCGCTTCTTGGACAGCCGCCGGAAGAATCTTTTGTGAGACAGTTAAAGGAACTGGTTATGGAAGATGAGCATATTATCGGAATCCATGATTTGATTGTACATAATTATGGACCGGGAAGGGTTTTTGTTACCCTTCATGCAGAAGTGCCGTATACAATGAACCTGCTTGCCGCACATGATATTATTGATATTGCGGAACACAGAGTAGCCGGTCAGCTGCACTGCGGCATATCCATTCACATGGATCCGGTTGTCAATGATGATAAAGAAGTGGAAGAATTAAAAGAAATGGTGCTGGAAGTTATTGCAGAAATTGATGACCGTTTAAGCATTCACGATTTCAGAAGCACTAAAGGCCCATACCTTACCAATCTCATCTTTGATTTAGTTGTACCGCATCAGTATAAATATACCGACAAAGAGGTGCAGGATATGGTTCATAATGCCATTCGGAAAAAAAATCCGAAGTGCTTTGCAGTCGTAACCGTTGAGCGGTCGTATATCAAATAAATCAAATCCATCCGCCGTCAAGCTGGATAACCTGCCCGGTAAGATAGCCGCTGTCACTGCATAAAGACTGTACCAGTGAGCCAACTTCCGCAGGTGTTCCAAGACGTCCGGCTGGAATTTCTTCTATTAAAGAAGCACGTTCATCTTCGCTTAAAAAAGCATTCATATCTGTATCAATTGCACCGCAGGCAATGGCATTGACCTGAATATTGCTCGGTGCAAGTTCCTTTGCCAGTGCGCGGGTTAAGGCATTAACAGCTCCTTTAGAAGCGCTGTATGCGGCTTCGCAGCTTGCACCTGCAATCCCCCAGACTGAAGAAATGTTAATGATTTTTCCACATTTTTCATGTACCATATGCGGAATGGCAAAATGGCAGCAGTTATAAACAGAGCCGACATTTGTATCCATCAGACGCATCCAGTCTGCACGTGACAAATCCTGAAAAAGTCCGATTATAGAAATTCCTGCATTATTTATGAGAATATCCACACCACCAAAGGTCTGTTCAATATCCCCAAACATTTTTTCCGTTTGTGTATAGTCGCTCACATCGGCAGGAAAAATAGCACATTTTGCACCGCCCTTACATACCAGCGCCTTTGTTTCATTTAACTGTTCCACATTCTGACGACAGTTTAAGGCAACCTGCCAGCCTTCCTTTGCAAAAGAGAGTGCAATGCCGCGGCCGATACCGCGGGAAGCTCCCGTGATTAAAACTGTTTTGCACATATCTGTTATAAAACCTCGATTCTGAAAAATTTCAATATTGTAAATGCCGCATATCCGGCAAATTCCGGCTCAAAATCCCCTGGATAAGGGTGTTGTACACTCTCTTGTCTACGCTCTGCTTTGACCCGGATATCATCATATATCTTACAGTAAAAAGAAAAAAGATTCAAACAAATGCACACAGTTGTTGGAATATAAATATTTCTCAAAAAATAATTGACAAAAAGGCGCTTGTGCAACTCTGCTAAAAACAAGAGGCATCTTTACACATCTCAAAAAATTATCGACATTCATTGACAAATTATTCCGAAGTTATCCCCACGCAAAAAGTCCGTTTTTTGCGTGAAAATAAGTTATGCACAGAGTTATCCACATTATCCACAATGGAATGTGTGTATTTCCACAATGGGGATAAGTTTGTAAAACAGAATACATGTTTTGTTAAAAAATCATAAATCGCAATTTTACGCAAAAAAACAGGGCGAAAAGGCTTGACAAATCTGTTGCATAGCCAGTAAAAAAGCCCATCTTATTTTTGAATAAAAAATATCATAAAAAAGAATAAATTGTGTGAATTTGCTTGTCTAAATCCAAAATTGTGTTATAATAAATACATCAGATAGATGGTGTTCATTAGCAATACCACGATGAAAATACACAATAAAGGAGTTGGACATCATGCGTTTTATTATTACAGGAAGAAATATCGATGTTACAGAAGGGTTAAAGTCAGCAGTAGAAGAAAAGCTTGGTAAGCTTGACAGATTCTTTGCTCCAGAAACAGAAGTGAACGTAACTTTAAGCGTTGAGAAGGAAAGACAAAAAATAGAAGTCACGATTCCGGTCAAAGGCAATATTATCAGAAGCGAGCAGGTAAGCAGCGATATGTATGTTTCCATCGATTTGGTAGAAGAAGTTATCGAACGTCAGCTCAAAAAGTACAAGAATAAGATCGTAGACAAGCATCAGAATGCAGCAGCATTTGCTCAGGAATTTGTAGATAAAGACTACAATGATGAAGATGAAGTAAAGATTATTCGTACAAAGAGATTTGGCATTAAGCCAATGGATCCGGAAGAAGCATGTGTACAGATGGAATTATTAGGACATAACTTCTATGTATTCTTCAATTCAGAAACAGAAGAAGTCAATGTCGTGTATAAGAGAAAAGGCAACACATACGGACTCATTGAACCGGAACTGGATTAGTTCTTCATAAAACTAAATAAATAAGCGAAAGAAGCCGGCAGTACGGGATGGGATGATTTTCCGTACTGCCGGCTTTTTTATGTCAGTCATAATGTGAAATTTATGTAAAACAGAAGAAAGGGCGGGAATCCCAGTGAAAGAGCGGCGCGTTTTACTTGCCTAATTATGGAATGAGTGGTACAATAGAGCAATGTGGCATAGTGTATCAGGGATACGCCCAATCGTTGAAATTGAAATGCCGGTTGCGCGGCGGAATGGAGATTAAAATGGGATTAGCGCAAAAGTTATTTGGAACACACAGCCAGCATGAGCTGAAAAGAATTGCACCAATTGCTGACAAAGTGGAAAGCTATCGTGACACAATGATGGCATATAGTGACGAAGAATTAAAAGGAAAGACCAAAGAATTTAAGGAAAGATTAAAAAAAGGGGAAACTCTTGATGATATTTTACCGGAAGCCTATGCGGTTGTCCGGGAAGCCGGACGCAGGGTCCTTGGCATGGAACATTACAGAGTACAGATTATCGGTGGTATTATTCTGCATCAGGGACGTATTGCAGAGATGCGTACCGGTGAAGGTAAGACACTCGTTTGTACCCTTCCGGCATATTTAAATGCCCTGACAGAAGAAGGCGTACTTGTTGTTACTGTCAATGACTATCTTGCAAAGCGAGATGCAGAGTGGATGGGACAGATTCATCAGTTTTTAGGACTGACGGTCGGCATTGTCCTTCATGATTTAAAAGAAGAAGAACGAAAAGCAGCATATGCCTGTGATATTACATATGTAACCAACAATGAACTTGGTTTTGATTATCTGCGTGATAACATGGCAATTTATAAAGAACAGCTGGTACTTAGAAATCTCAAGTACTGTATCATCGATGAAGTCGATTCTGTATTAATTGATGAGGCAAGAACACCGCTTATCATTTCAGGACAGAGCGGTAAGTCTACGAAGCTTTATGAATTGTGTGATGTCCTTGCACGCCAGTTACAGCGCGGCGAATACAAGGGCGAGATGACTAAGATGCAGGCAATCATGCAGGAAGAAATGGAAGAAGACGGTGACTTTATCGTTAATGAAAAGGACAAGGTTGTCAACCTTACCGAGCAGGGTGTCCACAAGGTTGAACAGTTCTTCCACATTGACAACTACGCTGACCCGGAAAATCTGGAAATCCAGCATAATGTGACACTGGCACTGCGTGCACACAACCTGATGTTTAAGGATAAAGACTACGTTGTAAAAGATGATGAAGTTTTAATCGTTGATGAATTTACAGGACGTATCATGCCGGGACGAAGATATTCAGACGGTCTGCATCAGGCAATTGAAGCGAAGGAACACGTAAAGGTTAAAAGAGAAAGTAAGACCCTTGCAACCATTACATTCCAGAATTTCTTTAACAAATTTGAAAAGAAAGCCGGTATGACCGGTACAGCGCTGACGGAAGAAAAAGAATTTCGTGAAATTTATAACATGGACGTTGTTGAAGTGCCGACGAACAGACCGGTTGCCAGAGTGGATTTAGAAGATGCCGTATACAAGACAAAAAAAGGCAAATTCAATGCGGTTGTTGAGTCTGTTATCGAATCCCATGAAAAGGGACAGCCGGTACTTGTTGGTACGATTACAATTGAAACTTCCGAGCTGTTAAGTGAAATGCTCCGCAAAAAAGGTATCCAGCATAACGTGTTAAATGCCAAGTACCATGAAAAAGAAGCGGAAATCGTTTCGCAGGCAGGTAAGCATGGTGCAGTTACGATTGCGACCAATATGGCAGGACGTGGTACGGATATTAAGCTGGATGAAGAAGCAAGAGCAGCAGGCGGTTTAAAAATTATCGGTACGGAACGCCACGAATCCCGACGAATTGATAACCAGCTGCGCGGTCGTGCAGGACGTCAGGGTGATCCGGGTGAATCAAGATTTTACATTTCACTTGAAGATGACTTGATGCGTCTGTTCGGACAGGAACGTTTAATGAACGTCTTTAATGCACTCGGTGTTGATGAAAACGAGCGGATTGAGCATAAGATGTTAAGCAGTGCGATTGAAAAAGCACAGAAGAAGATTGAAACCAATAATTACGGTATCCGAAGCCATCTGTTACAGTATGATCAGGTTATGAATGAACAGCGTGAAATCATTTATGCGGAGAGAAACCGCGTATTAAACGGCGAAAGTATGCGTAACTCTGTGATTAAGATGATTACGGACTTTGTAGAAAGTGTTGTCAACCGCTGCATCGGAGAAGATGCTTCACCGAAGGAATGGGATTACACAGAAATTAATGAATTATTACTGCCGACCATTCCGTTAGAACCGGTTGTATATGATGAATCGATTAAGAATAAGAATGAATTACTGCATACATTAAAGGAAAAGGCTTTGAAAATGTATGAAGACAAAGAAGCACAGTTCCCTGAACCGGAACAGATCCGTGAAATCGAGCGTGTCGTATTATTAAAGGTTATCGACAGAAAGTGGATGGATCATATCGATGATATGGACCAGTTAAAGCAGGGTATCGGTCTTCAGGCATACGGACAGCGTGATCCGGTTGTACAGTACAAGGTGATGGGCTACGATATGTTTGATGCCATGACAACCGCGATTACGGAAGATACGGTAAGACTGCTCATGCATATTCAGGTAGAGCAGAAAGTAGAACGTGAGCAGGTAGCCAAAGTAACGGGAACCAATAAAGATGAAGGTGCTTCCGTAAAAGGCCCTGTAAAGCGTGTGGAAAAAAAGGTTTATCCAAACGACCTGTGTCCGTGCGGCAGTGGCAAAAAGTATAAAAACTGCTGTGGAAGACAGGCATAAATATTGATTGTGAGGTATGGAAAGTGGTAGAATTAGACCAGTATCGATACAAAATATCAGATTATGATAAGCCGCTTGAACAGATTAAAAATTCACTGGACTTAGATAATAAGCAGAAAAGAATTGAAGAACTGGAGGCGGATATGGAAGCGCCGGGCTTCTGGGACGATACGGAAAAGTCCCAGAAGGCGATGAAAGAATTAAAAGCCTTAAAGGATTCTTTTGAAAAATATGATGCTTTAGTCCGGGGACTGGAAGATACAAAAACGCTGATTGAGATGGCGGAGGAGGAAAATGATGCCTCCCTTCTGCCGGAAATTGACAGTGAAATTACGACATTTGAAGAACATCTGGAAGAACTACGCATAGAAACCCTGCTGTCAGGCGAATACGACAGAAGCAATGCGATTCTGACACTGCATGCAGGGGCGGGTGGCACGGAAAGCTGTGACTGGTGCCAGATGCTGATGCGTATGTATACGAGATGGGCGGAACGCAAAGGATACACAACCGAAGTGATAGACTATCTTGAAGGTGAAGAAGCCGGTGTAAAGTCTGTTACGATAGAGATTTCAGGACCGGATGCCTACGGACATTTAAAGTCCGAGCATGGCGTACACCGTTTAGTCCGTATTTCACCGTTTAATGCGGCAGGAAAAAGGCAGACCTCATTTGTATCGTGTGATGTTATGCCGGATATTGATGAAAATATAGACATAGAGATTAATCCGGATGATCTGCGGATTGATACGTATCGTTCCAGTGGTGCCGGCGGTCAGCATATCAACAAGACGTCTTCTGCAATCCGTATCACGCATCTTCCGACAGGAATTGTTGTACAGTGCCAGAATGAACGTTCACAGCATCAGAACAAAGATAAAGCAATGCAGATGTTAAAGGCAAAACTGTATTTGTTAAAGCAGCAGGAAAATGCCGAAAAGACCTCGGATATCCGTGGAGATGTCAAGGACATCAATTTCGGTAACCAGATACGCAGTTATGTTTTACAGCCTTATACAATGGTAAAAGACCACAGAACCAATAAAGATGTGGGAAATGCCCAGAGTGTTTTGGATGGAAACATTGATCCTTTTATCAATGCTTATTTAATCTGGCTGAGTACCGGTAAAAAGGCAGAATAAAAATGCGGACAAAAGAGCAGGATTGTGTGCATAAGATATAGAAATGTGTACACAGCCGGCTGTCAGAATGGAGGAAAGTATGGCAAATTATGTAAAACCAGTGGTATTCCTTTTGGGGAAAGAAATGTATGGCGTGGATATTAATCTGGTACAGTCAATTGAAAAAGATTTAAATGTTGTTCCTGTGCCGAATTCACAGAGTTATATTAAAGGAATTGTCAACATGAGAAATGAAGTCATTCCGGTATACAGCCTTGCAAGAAAATTTGGAAAAGAGCAGGAAGCAACAGCAGAAAGTACGATCATCATTAGTTCGGGCGGATTAAAGCTTGCACTGGAAGTGGATGAAGTGCTTGAAATTAATGATATTGATGAAAGTCATATTCTGCCAATGCCGTCCATGTTAGTCAAAGCAGATACACAGTATTTGGACCGGGTTGCCAATGTAGATGGTAAATTAATTTTATTACTTGATGTTGAAAAACTGCTTTCAGATGATGAAGCAGAAGATGTGAAAAAAATTACAGAAGAACTGCAGAACGGGTAAAGCTTAAATTGCTGCAAGGGGACATGGAGGTGGCAATGATGAAAAATGAAACAAAGAAGCAGACATTTGACAGAAGTGCGGGGGTTCTGATGTCAATCAGCAGTCTGCCGTCCGATTACGGAATCGGAACAATGGGCAAAGCGGCATATGAATTTGCGGACTTTGTCAGAGCATGTAACCATAAGTACTGGCAGGTACTTCCAATCGGATCAACCACGTATGGCGACAGCCCGTATCAGTCCTATTCGGCATTCGCGGGTAATCCGTATTTTATAGACCTGGATATGCTCGCAGAAGACGGTTTATTGCTAAAAAGTGATATGCTGGCAGTTGACTGGGGTGACGGAAAAGTTCCGGTGCATATTTCAGAGGAAGAAGCCGGAAACGGAAACTTTACGCAGAATACCGATATCGGACTGGGTAATGAGTGTTATGTCAGCTATGAAAAAATGTATCAGAACCGTTTTGCGGTACTGCGAAAAGCATTTGAAAGCTATAAAGCGGTACGCAGTGAAAGCAAGGTAAAGCTTGCGGCAGGACTGCCGGAGTATAAAAAGTATGATAATTTCATACGGGATAATGCAGACTGGATTGAAAATTATGCGCTGTTTATGGCGGTTAAAGAGCATTTTAACGGTGTTGTGTGGTCGGAATGGGATGAGGATATCCGCTTCCGGACCGAAGAAGGATTAAAAAAATACCGCAGTCTGCTCGCGGATGATATTGATTTCTGGATATTTGTCCAGTATGAATTTGATAAGCAGTGGCAGAAGCTTAAAAATTATGTCAATAGTATCGGTGTTGAAATTATCGGAGATATTCCGATTTACATGGGCTATGACAGTGCTGATGTATGGGCAGAGTCGCAATATTTCCAGTTAAATGAAGACCGCCTGTGCGAAAAAGTGGCAGGTGTGCCGCCTGATGCCTTTTCGGATTTGGGACAGAAATGGGGTAATCCGCTCTACGACTGGGATACGCTGGAAAAAGATGATTTTTCGTGGTGGTATCGCCGGGTGCACAAATCCGCACAGCTCTACGATGTCATCCGCATTGACCATTTTATCGGCATTGTGAAATATTATACAATCCCTGCGGATATGCCGGATGCAAGACAGGGTGAATACTGCATGGGACCGGGAAAGAAATTAACCGATGTCATCAACCGTGCAATCGGCGATAAAAAGATTATTGCGGAAGACTTAGGTGTATCGGTACCGGAGGTCAATGAACTCTTAGAAGAAAATAACTATCCGGGAATGAAAGTACTGGAATTTGCGTTTGGCGGCGACAGAAAGAATCCGCATCTTCCACATAATTACACGCAGAATTGTGTGGTTTACGGCGGAACGCATGACAATGAAACATTGATGGGCTATTTTATCGAGCATCCGGACTGGGAACTCGGTTATGCGTATGACTATCTGGATACAAGGGATAAAGAACGCATGGTAGATCAAGTGTTCCGTGCCGCTTACGGCAGTGTTGCCAATCTTGTCATCTTTGCGGTGCAGGATATTTTAAAGCTTGGCAACTGGGCACGCATGAATACACCGTCCACGCTTGGCACGAACTGGAAGTGGCGCATGAAAAAAGGCGAATTAAATGATAGTCATATCAAAGATATGCGCTATCTGGCGAGTGTCTTTGGCAGAGAGAATGGCTGACAATCAGTACGTTACATGGAATGTTGTCAACGGACATGTAGAGTAGCAAATTGGCAGCTGCCATAAGATAAAAAGAACAGTTTCACACTGATAAGGGGATATTAAATATGCCCGGCAGTGAAACTGTTCTTTTTTGTATGTTCAAAAAATGATAACCGTGTTGGTATTTTTTTCTTGCATTTATCAGTAGAGTATGTTACTATTCTTTGCAGGGAATACAGTTGTCTTTTATGCGCGAACACTGAAAAACACTTGTATTTCCTACACAGACACAAACAATAAGATGGTGGATTATGGACGAAAATATTAAATATTATGTTGTAAAGCAGAAAGCACTGCCGGAGGTTCTGTTAAAAGTTGCACAGGCAAACCGGCTTATTGAAACAAAGGGGATTTCTGTTGCGGATGCCACAGAACAGGTTGGTATCAGCAGAAGTTCTTATTACAAATATAAAGAAGATATTTTTCCATTCCGTGATAACGTGAAAGGAAAAACAATCACATTTGTCCTTTCAATGGACGATGAACCGGGATTGTTGTCACTGGTGTTGAAAAAAGTTGCAGAATTTCATGCAAATATTTTAACAATTCATCAGACTATACCGGTAAACGGCGTCGCATCGCTGACATTGAGTGTGGATATTCTGCCAAGCACCGGAGATTCTTCAAAGATGATTGAGGAGATTGAACAGCTTCCGGGTGTGCGGTATTTAAAAATATTAAGTCGCGAATAGGAAAGGGTAGAGACGATGGCAAAAATTGCAGTATTAGGTTATGGAACAGTCGGTTCAGGTGTTGTTGAAGTACTTGAAACCAACAAAAATTCAATTGAAAAACGTGCAGGAGAAGGCATTGAGGTAAAATATGTCCTCGATTTAAGAGATTTTCCGGGCGACCCGGTTCAGGAAAAGATTGTACATGATGTAGACATCATTATTCAGGATAAAGAAATTGATGTTGTTGTTGAAGTTATGGGCGGCATTGAACCGGCATTTACATTTGTAAAAAAAGCACTGGAAGCCGGAAAGAGTGTCTGTACTTCCAATAAGGCACTGGTTGCGGAACACGGACCGGAGCTGCTTGCAATGGCAAAGGAAAGAAACTTAAACTTCATGTTTGAAGCATCTGTCGGCGGAGGTATTCCGATTATCCGTCCGTTAAACCAGTCACTCACAGCTGATGAGATTACACAGATTACCGGTATTTTAAACGGAACAACCAACTACATTTTAACAAAGATGAGCCAGGAAGGCAGTTCTTATGAAGATGTATTAAAGGAAGCACAGGATTTAGGCTATGCGGAGCGCAATCCGGAAGCGGATGTGGAAGGCTATGATACCTGCCGTAAGATTGCGATTCTGACATCGCTTGCATTCGGTTCAACCGTAAAGTTTGAAGAAATCCAGACAGAAGGCATTACAAAGATTTCAACAGCCGATTTTGCATATGCGGAAAAACTTGGCTGTGTTGTCAAACTGCTTGCAACAAGCTTTAAGAAAGATGAAAAGGTTTATGCGATTACAGCACCGTTTTTAATTGATGCTACACATCCGCTCTATAATGTCAATGACGTCTTAAACGGCATTTATATTCATGGAAATGTCATTGGTGACGTGATGTTCTTCGGAGCAGGTGCAGGAAAGCTTCCGACAGCCAGTGCGGTTGTTGCGGATGTTGTAGACTGCGTAAAGCATAAGGGCAGAAATGTCATGACACTCTGGAGCTATGAAAAGTTAGAACTTGGCAGTGCAATGGAAGTAGAACGCACTTTCTTTGTAAGAATTAAAGACAGAGCGGCGCTTGAAAAAGCAAAAGAAGCATTCCACGCAGTACAGACAGTTACGGTAGACGGACTGGATGATGAATTTGGTCTTGTAACAGCCAATATGACAGAACAGGCATTTGCACAGGCAGCAGCACAGTTTGATGTTGCCGGCAGAATCCGTTTTGATAAAACAACCATTTAAAATAAAAAACTGACGGTTACAGTAAATGAGAAGGAAATGAGGAAAAGAAAATCATGAAGTATTTAATCGTTTTAGGCGATGGAATGGCAGATAAGAATATTCCTGAACTTGACAACCGTACACCCCTTGACTATGCAGACACGCCGGCAATGGATAAGTATTCAAAATTATCCGAAATCGGCATGGTGCGCACCGTACCGGAAGGTATGGCACCGGGAAGTGATACGGCAAATCTTTCTGTATTGGGCTACAATCCGAGAGAATATTATACGGGACGTTCTCCACTCGAAGCGTTAAGCATCGGTGTGGATATGAAACCGACCGATGTGGCACTGCGCTGTAATATCGTTACGGTATCCACAGACGACCTTCCATATGAAGAAAAAACGATTATTGACCACAGTTCAAGCGAAATCTCAACAGAAGATGCGGCTGTATTACTGGAAGCGGTCCGTAAAGAATTAGAAACGGATATTTATAAATTCTATGTTGGAACAAGCTACAGACATTTAACCATCTGGGACAAGGGTGAAGTTGTAGAACTGACACCGCCGCATGATGTACTTGGACAGGTCATCGGACAGTATCTGCCAAAGACAGAAGCGCTGCGTGAAATGATGAAGAAAAGCTATGACATTTTATCAAATCACCCAATCAATGTAGAACGCATGAAAAAGGGCTTAAATCCTGCCAATTCCATCTGGTTCTGGGGTGCAGGCACACGTCCGGCACTGGCACCGTTTGTTGAAAAGACGGGACATACCGGTGCAATGATTTCTGCGGTAGATTTATTAAAGGGGATTGCAGTCGGCGCGGATATGAAGGTTGTTGAGGTAGAAGGCGCAAATGGCGGACTCGATACCAATTATGAAGGAAAAGCCGATGCAGCAGTAGAAGCACTGTTAAAAGATGATTTGGATTTTGCATACATTCATCTGGAAGCCCCGGACGAAATGGGACATCAGGGTAGCTTTGAGCGCAAGGTGCAGGCAATCGAAAATCTCGACAAGCGCATTATTAAGCGTGTGACAGAGCAGTTAGAAGCGGCAGGAACGGATTTCAGAATGTTAGTTCTTCCGGACCATCCGACACCGGTAGCCATCAGAACCCATGTATCAGACCCGGTTCCGTATATGCTCTATGACAGCACAAATAAGCAGAGCCACACATGGAATTACAATGAAAAAGAGGCGCAGGAAAGCGGCAATTATATCGACAAAGGATATACAATCATCAATCATTTATTTGAAAAATAACAGAGAAAGGCAGTTACATAAAAATGGTAAAAGTAGTTAAATTTGGCGGAAGTTCATTAGCAAGTGCAGAGCAGTTTAAGAAGGTTGGCAACATTATCCGTGCCGAAGAGAGCAGAAGATATGTTGTGCCGTCTGCACCGGGAAAGCGTTTTTCAGAGGATACGAAAGTAACGGATATGCTCTACAAATGCTATGCCGAAGCAGAAGAAGGCAAAAATTTTGATAAATCCTTAAAGGCAATCAAGGAACGTTACAACGAAATCATCAAGGGGCTCGGCTTAAAGCTTTCCTTAGAAGAACAGTTTGAAACAATTAAGAAGCAGTTTGCTGCAAAGGCCGGCAAGGACTATGCAGCTTCCCGTGGTGAATATTTAAACGGTATCATCATGGCAAATTACCTCGGCTATGAATTTATTGATGCAGCAACCGTAATCTGCTTTGATAAAAATGGTGAATTTGAATCTGAAAAAACCAATCAAGTGATGAGCGAACGTCTTGCAAATACAGAAAATGCCGTTATTCCGGGCTTCTACGGTGCAATGCCAAACGGTCAGGTAAAGACATTTTCAAGAGGCGGTTCCGATGTAACCGGTTCTATCGTGGCAAGAGCTTTAAAGGCAGATGTATATGAAAACTGGACAGATGTTTCCGGTTTCCTAGTAGCAGATCCAAGAATTGTAGAAAATCCAAAGCCGATTGCGATTATTACGTATAAGGAATTAAGAGAATTATCTTACATGGGTGCTTCCGTATTACACGAATCCGCAATCTTCCCGGTAAGAAAAGAAGGAATTCCGATTAATATCCGCAACACCAATGCACCGGAAGATAAGGGTACAATGATTGTAGAAACGACCTGCAGTATCCCGGAATGTATCATTACAGGTATCGCAGGAAAGAAGGGCTTTGTAGCAATCAACATTGATAAGGATATGATGAACTCTGAAATTGGTTTCGGTAGAAAAGTACTTCAGGTATTTGAAGATAACGGTATTTCATTTGAGCATATGCCGTCAGGAATCGACACCATGACAGTCATTGTACATCAGGATGAATTTGTGGAAAAAGAACAGAAGGTGCTTGCAGAACTGCACAGAGCCGTGAATCCGGACAGCATTGAATTAGAGTCAAACCTCGCATTAATCGCTGTTGTGGGACGCGGTATGAAAAACAGTGTCGGTAATGCCGCAAATGTGATTTCTGCACTGTCTAATGCAAAGATTAATGTTAAAATGATTGATCAGGGATCAAGCGAATTAAATATTATCGTCGGTGTAAGAAACCGCTACTTTGAAGCGGCAATCCGCGCAATCTATGATGTATTTATTCCACAGAAGTAAAAAATAAAGAAAAAACGGCAGTTTTTGCAAAGCTGGTGTAGCGGAGTAATCCAATACAGATTTGCAGAAACTGCCGTTTGTTATTGATGCTGCCTATGCACGTGGCTCGACAGCATAGACGGACATATATTCCTGCATATAATTTATTAAACTTGGGTCATGCAGAATGGAAAGCATCATAACAAAGAAAAATAACATTAAAACAATGCCGGAAATGCCAAGACATAAACCGGCAACCGCTTTTCCTTCAAAACGTCCAATGCGGCTGCGGGAAAGGATTGCCAGTACAATTGCTGAAATCGTACATGGCAGACTGATGTAATACACTATGGAAGTCACACAGCCTGCAATGGCTAAAATCAGTGAAAAAGTCGCAAGCTTATCCTTTGGTTTAGCCGGCGGCACCGGATAGTCATTATTAAAATAATTCTGATTCGGATGCTGGTTTCCATTTATATTCTGATTTTGATTTGTATTGTTATTGTCACTCCAGTTATTCGGGTCGTAATTATCCATGAAATCCTCCTTAATTTGCATATATTTATGATATTGGAGTCGAAACCCCTGATAATAATACCTGCGGATTGTTCCGTGCTTTGCATTTTTGCAATTATTGGTATCATTTTATAATCTTATCATAAGGTATGATGGATTGCAAATCAGCCGCAGCTCAAAGTTGCGAAACCTCTCCCAAACTGGTATAATAATAAGAATTCAGAAAAAAAGGGAAGAAAAAGGAGAACGTCACACGAATGGACATTATCAAGAAGATAGCAGAAGAATTACAGATAAAGGCAACACAGGCGGAAGCCGCTGTCAAGCTGATTGACGAGGGTTGTACGATTCCGTTTATTGCAAGATACCGTAAAGAAGCAACAGGCGCATTAAATGATGAGCAGTTAAGAAATTTAGATGAAAGACTGCGTTACCTGCGCAATCTTGAAGATAGAAAAGAACAGGTAATCGCAAGCATTGAAGAACAGGGTAAATTAACAGACGAGTTAAAGCAGCAGATTCTGGCGGCAGAAACAATGGTACTCGTAGAGGATTTATATCGTCCGTATAAGCAGAAAAGAAGAACAAGAGCGACAATTGCCAAAGAAAAAGGCTTAGAACCACTGGCAGAATTTATTTTACAGCAAAATACCGACAAGCCGTTAGAGGAGGAAGCCGCCAAGTACATCAGTACGGAAGAAGGAAAAGAAGTAGCCGATGCCAAAGCGGCAATTGCGGGTGCAATGGATATTATTGCAGAGCAGATTTCCGATGTGGCAGACTACAGAACATATATCCGTGATATTACAATGAAAGAGGGGAAACTCATTTCTATTGCCAAAGATGAAAAAGCAGAATCGGTTTATGAAACCTACTATGACTACAATGAAAGTTTAAGCACCGTTCCGGGACACAGAATCCTTGCGATTAACCGTGGTGAAGCGGAAAAGTTTTTAACAGTGAAGATTGAAGCGCCGGAAGAACGCATTTTAAGATATCTGGAAAAGCAGGTGCTGACATCGGAAAATGAATTTACAGCGCCGGTATTAAAAGCAACAATCGCAGATGCGTATGACAGACTGATCGCACCGGCAATCGAGCGTGAAATTCGCAGCAGTCTGACGGAAAAAGCAGAAGATGGCGCAATCAAAGTATTCGGCAAAAACTTAGAACAGCTTTTATTACAACCGCCGATTGCGGGAAAAGTTGTACTCGGCTGGGACCCGGCATTCCGTACAGGCTGTAAGCTTGCTGTGGTGGATGCAACGGGAAAGGTGCTGGATACAAAGGTCATCTATCCGACAGAGCCGCACAATAAGGTTGAAGAATCCAAGCGTGAAGTAAAAAAACTCATTGACAAATATCATGTAACGCTTATTTCCTGCGGGAACGGAACGGCTTCCAGAGAATCCGAAAAAATTATTGCGGACATGATTAAAGAAATGAATTTAAACGATGTGGATTACATCATTACCAATGAAGCCGGTGCTTCCGTATATTCGGCAAGTAAGCTGGCAACAGAGGAATTTCCTGATTTTGACGTAGCACAGCGTAGTGCGGTATCCATTGCAAGACGTGTGCAGGACCCGCTGGCAGAGCTTGTAAAGATTGAACCGAAGTCGATTGGTGTGGGACAGTATCAGCATGATATGAATCAGAAAAAGTTAAGCGAAACCCTGACCGGTGTCGTAGAAGACAGTGTAAATAAAGTCGGTGTTGATTTAAATACAGCATCCGCTTCATTATTGGAATACATTTCAGGTATTTCCAAGGCAGTTGCAAAAAATATTGTAGACTACCGTGAAACTAACGGTAGATTTACGAATAGAAAGCAGCTGTTAAAGGTGGCAAAGTTAGGACCAAAGGCATTTGAACAGTGTGCGGGCTTTATGCGCATTACAGGCGGTGACAATCCGTTAGATGCAACAAGTGTCCACCCGGAAAGCTACGAAGCAGCAAAGAAGCTGCTGGCGTTAATGGGTTATGACAGCAATTCCATTACTTCCGGTGAATTAATTGGTTTAAGAAGCAAAGTTCACAATTTAAAAGAACTCTCCGAAAAGCTTGAAATCGGTGAAATGACCTTAGAGGATATTATCAAGGAACTTGAAAAGCCGGGACGTGACCCGAGAGAAGAAATGCCAAAGCCGATTTTACGCAAAGATGTCTTAGAAATGAAAGACTTGCAGCCGGGCATGATTTTAAAGGGAACGGTAAGAAATGTCATTGATTTTGGTGCATTTGTAGACATTGGTGTACATCAGGACGGACTGGTACACATTTCACAGATGAGAAGTGACAGACGTGTCGAACATCCGTTAGACGTTGTCAGTGTCGGTGATATCGTAGATGTCCGTGTAATTGAAGTGGATGCCAATAAAGGCAGAATTGCACTTTCTATGATTTTGGATGAAAAAGAAGCGCAGAATAAAAAGATAAGCAGACCGGCAAAAGACCGCCGGACAAAAAAGGACCGTCCGAAAAAACAGGAAGGACTGAATCTGAGCGGATTGTCAAAATTTATGCACTAAAAAAGAGTAAAGATTGTCCGGATAATGCCGGGGCTGAATTAAGAAAGGAAAAGTTATGAGTGAATCGAACAAGCCACAGGGCTTACAGGTGCAGTTTGAAACACAGGTTACCGAACAGGATTTGATGAATTTTAAATTATACCACAATTACCACAGTGTCGGCGGTGTGGCAGGACTGTTGTTTGGGATTGTCGCACTGATTATCTGCGTAGTATCCGTAGGCCAGGTCAACATTTCCTATACACTGATGATGGGCTTTTTCGGGCTCTTTTTTACCGTGTATACACCGATTGGCATGAAATTAAAAGTGAAACAGCAGATGAAAACCGTTGCAGCTTTTAAAGAACCTGTCCGATATACAGTTACAGAAGAAAAGATTTTGTTACAGCAGGGGGCGGTGACCGAAGAAATGCTCTGGGAAGACATTTTTAAGATTAAATGTACAGGAAAAAGTCTTGTTTTATATATTACCAGTGTCCGTGCTAATATCATTCCATTGCGTGACATCGGTGATGAACTGGATGCGTTTCTTACAATTGCAGAGAAAAAATTGAAGCCGTTTCAGATAAAAGTGGGAGGCAGATATGGTCATAGAAACAACTAGCGCAAAAGAAACCTTTGAAGCCGGATACAGGCTGGCACAGTCCGTACATCCGGGACAGATTTACTGCTTAAACGGCGATTTGGGTGTCGGCAAGACCGTATTTACGCAGGGCTTTGCCAAAGGACTTGGGATTGAAGAACCGATTAACAGCCCGACCTTTACGATTGTACAGGAGTATCATGAAGGCAGACTGCCGTTGTACCATTTTGATGTATACCGCATTGCCGATGTCAGTGAAATGGATGAAATCGGTTATGAAGAATACTTTTTTTCAGATGGTGTATGCCTGATAGAATGGGGAACGCTCATAGAAGAACTGCTCCCTGACAGCACAATAACTATTACGATAGAAAAAGATTTGCAGAAAGGCTTCGACTATCGTAAAATAACGATTTCAAATGGAGAAAAACAATGAGAATTCTGGCAATAGAAAGTTCCGCAGTTACTGCTTCTGTTGCAATTTTAACAGATGACGTACTGACGGCAGAATATACGGTAAATTATAAAAAAACACATTCACAGACACTGCTTCCGATGATTGATGAAATTTGTAAAATGACGGAAACAGAGCCGGAAAGTTTTGATTTGATTGCTGTATCACAGGGACCGGGTTCTTTTACCGGACTGCGTATCGGTGCGGCAACAGGAAAAGGCATTGCACTGGCACTGGATAAAAAAATGGTCGCAGTGCCGACCTTAAAAGCAATGGCATATAATGTCAGTGAAACAGACTGCCTGATTTGTCCGGTAATGGATGCAAGAAGACAGCATTTATATACGGCGCTGTACCGGCTGGATAAAGACGGGAAACCACAGGAAGTATTGGCACAGAGCCTGTTATCTTATGAAGAACTGATAAAGCTTTTAAATGAGAAAAATGAACCGGTACTCTTTATCGGCGATGGTGTTGTACCGGCAAAACAGGCATTTGAAGAAGGTCTTACCTGTGCTTATAAAATCGCTCCGGCGCATATCTGCACCCAGCGCGCAGGCAGTGTGGCGCTTGCGGCAAAAGATATGGCAGAAGCGGGAGAAGTCATTTTATCAGACGCATTCCATCCGGAATATTTAAGACCGTCACAGGCAGAAAGGGAGTTGAAGCGTGGAACAGTTTCAAATTCGTGAAATGCGTGAAACAGATATTGCACAGGTCGAAGCAATAGAACGGGAAATTTTTTCTGTACCGTGGTCGGAAAAATCTTTTCTTTCCGCCTGCACAACGCCTGAAAATATTTATCTGGTGTGCCTTGCAGGCGAAGAAGTTGCAGGCTACTGCGGATTGTGGAGTGTGCTTGGCGAAGGCAATATCACCAATATGGCAGTGGCAGAAAAATACCGCAGAAACGGAGTGGCGGAAGCGCTGATGAAAGAAATGGAAGAACGCGGCAGACAAAAAGACGTGACGATATTTTTTCTTGAAGTGCGTGAAAGCAATGATGCAGCGCGCAGGCTCTATGAAAAAATGGGATATGAACAAATCGGTGTCCGTAAAAATTTTTACGAGAAGCCGGCGGAAAATGCCATAATCATGTCAAAAGGCTGGCGTACGGCATAGGAAAGGTGTATACTAAAATTAGAAAAGGAAAGACTAAGAAAAATGTTAGATGTATGTTTACTAGGTACAAGCGGAATGCTTCCGTTGCCGGGAAGATGGCTGACATCGCTGTTGCTGCGTTATAACGGCAGCAGTATGTTAATCGACTGTGGCGAGGGAACACAGATTGCAATAAAAGAAAAGGGCTGGAGCTTTCATCCGATTGATGTCATCTGCTTTACACATTACCATGCAGACCATATCAGCGGACTTCCGGGACTTTTACTGACAATCGGCAATTCCGACAGGACAGAACCGGTAACACTCATCGGGCCAAAAGGGCTTTCAAGAGTGGTTTCCGCACTGAGGGTCATTGCACCGGAGCTTCCGTATGAATTGCGTTTTATTGAATTGAGTGAATCTAGAGAACATATTTCTATCAATGGATATGAAATAGATGCATTTAAAGTGAATCATGCTGTGACCTGTTACGGTTATGCGGTAAATATTCCGCGGATCGGCAAGTTTGACGTTGAAAAAGCAAAGGCACTTGAGATCCCTCAGAAAGCATGGAACCGCTTGCAGCACGGCAGTACAGTAGAACTGGACGGCAGGGTGTATACACCGGATATGGTCATGGGTGCACCAAGAAAAGGTCTGAAAGTGACTTATTGTACGGACAGCAGACCGGTGAAGTCTATTTCAGAAAATGCACAGGGCTCGGATTTGTTTATCTGCGAGGGCATGTACGGCGAGAAAGGTAAAGAAAGTAAAGCAAGGGAATATAAACATATGACCTTTGTAGAAGCTGCACATCTTGCCCGGGAAGCACAGGTGAAAGAAATGTGGCTGACACATTTTAGTCCGTCACTGGTGCGCCCCGCAGATTATGTAGCAGGAATACAGAAGATATTTCCGAATGTTCAGGCAGGTACAGACGGTAAAACGGTAGAGCTTGGCTTTGAAGATTAGGAAAGGGCAGCTGCAAAGGAGGTAGCGTTATGAAAAAGTATGCAAGAGTCACAATCGCAATTTTAATCATGGCAGCATTGGGCGTTGGATATTACTATTACTTGTCCAACAGACAGCCGCGGCAGGATGCGACACAGCAGTCGCTGGTGAATGAACAGCTTGCCCAGTTAAAGACAAAAAATATTGAACAGAATTACCCGGAATCCGTAAAAGAAGTGGTCAATCTGTTTATGCGCATCAGTAAAATGTATTACACATCCAGCGTATCCGATGAGGATTTAGGCATTCTTGCAAGTCAGGCACGTCTGCTATTTGATGATGAGTTAAAGAGCAAACAGACCGATGCAGAATACCTTGAAAGTTTAAAGCAGGATATAGCGGATTATAAGAAGGTCAACAGATACATTTCTGATTTCAAACTTGAAGGCAGTTCAAATGTAAAGTACAAGACCTTAAACGGTCAGAAGTATGCTACAATTCTTGGACTGTACTATATCCGGGAAGGCAGCGGACTGGAGTATTCCTATACAAAGTTTACACTGCGTGAAGATGCGCAGGGACACTGGAAGCTCCTGTACTGGGAACTGGCAGATGAATCAGACATTAATGAATAAAAAGTAGGAAAAGGTCATGGAAAACAAAGACGTATTAATACTGGCAATCGAAAGCTCCTGCGATGAAACGGCAGCTGCGGTTGTAAAAAACGGAAGAACGGTATTATCCAGTGTGATTAATTCACAGATTGATATTCACACGCTTTACGGCGGTGTTGTGCCGGAAATTGCTTCCAGAAAACATATTGAAAATATTAATCCGGTTATCGAACTGGCATTAAAGCAGGCAGATGTCACGCTGGATGATATTACGGCGATTGGTGTTACGTATGGACCGGGGCTTGTCGGTGCATTGCTTGTTGGTGTTGCAGAGGCGAAAGCCATTGCATTTGCAAAGAAAAAGCCGCTGGTTGGTGTACACCATATTGAAGGCCATATTTCAGCAAATTATATCGAACATCCTGATTTAGAGCCGCCGTTTGCGGCACTGGTGGTGTCGGGAGGACATACTCACCTTGTTATGGTAAAAGATTACGGCACATATGAAATTATCGGGCGGACAAGAGATGATGCGGCAGGAGAAGCATTTGATAAAGTGGCGCGTGCCGTAGGTCTGGGATATCCTGGAGGCCCGAAGGTTGACAAGCTGGCCAAAGAGGGCAATCCCCATGCAATCGAATTTCCGCGGGCACATGTTGACGATGCACCGTATGATTTCTCATTCAGCGGAATCAAGTCCGCTGTATTAAACTACATCAATTCCTGTGAAATGAAGCAGATTGAGATTAATAAGGCAGATTTAGTGGCATCATTCCAAAATGCAGTTGTAGAAGCACTTGTTTCAAGAGCAATCCGTCTGACAGAGGAAATGCACATTAAAAAGCTTGCCATTGCGGGCGGTGTGGCATCCAATTCTGCACTGCGTGCGGCACTCACGAGGGAATGTGACAGCCACGGTATTCAGTTTTATTCACCGTCGCCGATTCTCTGCACAGACAATGCGGCAATGATTGGTGCGGCTGCATACTATGAATACATGCGCGGAACACGGCACGGATACGATTTGAATGCCGTTCCGAATTTAAAACTTGGAGAGCGGTAATCGGACAATGAAGTGCGGAATGACTGCGGAATAGAGGAGCATATGAAAAAAATTGCGGTTGTACTGGCAGGCGGACGCGGCAGCAGAATGAACAGTGACATTCCAAAGCAGTATCTGATGTTAAAAGACCGGCCGGTACTTTATTATGCCTTAAAGGCATTTCAGGACAGCGATATTGATAGTATTGTATTGGCGGCAGGTGAAAATGATTTGGAAATGTGCCGCACACAGATTGTTGAAAAATACGGCATAAATAAAGTCATGGCAATTGTCGCAGGCGGCGCACAGCGGTATGATACAGTATACAATGCACTGAAAGCGGCGCAGGAGCTGGCAATAGATACAGCACCAAAAGAGGTGCTGATTTATATCCATGACGGTGCAAGGCCGTGTATCAGCCGGGAAATTATAAAAAACTGCGAAGAAGCCGCATTACAATATGGTGCCTGTACGGCAGCAGTCCCGGTTAAGGATACCATTAAGGTGGTCAGTCCGGAAGGCTTTGCGGTTGATACACCGGACAGAAATACGTTGTGGCAGATTCAGACGCCTCAGGTATTCCGCAGTGACATTATAAGCAGTGCGTATGCAAAAATGTATGCGGATACAGACAGAGGTACGATTACAGATGATGCCATGCTTGTAGAACGTTATACGGACGTTCCGGTCAAAATGGCAATGGGCGCATACACAAATATAAAAATTACAACGCCGGAAGACATGGGGATTGCGGCGCAGTATCTTTAAAAAATAAAAACCAGAATAGAACAGGTTGTTTAAGAGGGTAATTAGCACAAGGTGCATGATTATAGAATAATGGAATGCTGTAAAATACAGCGGAATGGAGGAGTTACACAATGGAACAGACAATTCCGTATAAGATTTATCTGGAAGAACAGGAAATGCCAAAGCAATGGTACAATGTACGCGCTGATATGAAAAAGAAACCGGCGCCGATTTTAAATCCACAGACTTTAAAACCGGTTACAGTCGATGAATTATCGGCTATTTTTTGTACAGAGCTTGCAAAGCAGGAACTGGATGATACAACACCGTATTTTGATATCCCGCAGGAAATCAGGGATTTCTATAAAATGTATCGCCCGTCACCGTTAGTACGGGCATACTGTCTTGAAAAGAAGTTAGGCACACCGGCACACATTTATTACAAATTTGAAGGAAATAACACATCCGGCAGTCATAAACTCAATTCTGCAATTGCACAGGCATACTATGCAAAACAGCAGGGATTAAAGGGAGTTACAACAGAGACAGGTGCAGGACAGTGGGGAACAGCACTTTCGATGGCATGTTCTTATTTTGATTTAGATTGTCAGGTTTATATGGTAAAGTGTTCTTATGAGCAGAAACCGTTCAGACGTGAAGTTATGCGTACATATGGTGCATCTGTAACCCCGTCACCGTCTATGAAGACCAATGTCGGACGTAAAATCAATGAAGAATTTCCGGGAACAACAGGAAGCCTTGGCTGTGCGATTTCAGAAGCAGTTGAAGCAGCAACAAGTCAGGAAGGTTATCGTTATGTATTAGGTTCTGTGCTGACACAGGTATTATTACATCAGTCTATTATCGGTCTTGAAACCAAGGCGGCACTGGACAAATACGGTGTAAAGGCAGATATGATTATTGGCTGTGCAGGCGGCGGTTCTAATCTCGGTGGATTAATCTCTCCGTTTGCAGGACAGATGCTGCGCGGGGAAGCCGATTACAAGTTGATTGCAGTCGAACCGGCATCCTGCCCAAGTCTTACAAGAGGAAAATACGCATACGATTTCTGTGATACAGGTAAAGTATGCCCATTAGCAAAAATGTATACACTCGGCAGTGGATTTATTCCGTCCGCAAACCATGCAGGCGGACTGCGTTATCATGGAATGAGTTCTGTAGTTTCCGAATTATACGACCAGGGACTAATTGAAGCAAGAAGCGTAGAACAGACAGAAGTATTTAAGGCAGCAGAACAGTTTGCACGGATTGAAGGAATTCTTCCGGCACCGGAAAGCAGTCATGCAATTAAAGTGGCAATTGATGAAGCACTCAAGTGCAAAGAAACCGGTGAAGAAAAGAATATTGTATTCGGACTTACAGGTACAGGCTACTTTGATATGTTTGCATATCAGCGTTACAACGACCATGAAATGTCAGATTACATTCCGACAGACGAAGAACTGCAAAAGTCACTGTCTACCCTTCCTGTAGTAGAGTAGGGGTATCAGTGTAATCAAAAATCCGGTATACAGAACGGATTCGTACGGATACAGAGTGCCTGCGGTAGGAGAGCAGGAAAAAGACAGGATATATAACTTCGTGCCTGCCGGGCAGTGCGGACGGTATTTGAATAAAATATCCGGAGGGACAGTGAAAGTATTAGAACTGTTTCTGCCGGATATTTTAAATGAAAGTATATTTTTGACAGTCTACAAATGAATTGTCCGGTATATTGAAAACAAAAGAGAGCAAAAAGCGGGGAAAGACGTAAAATAAAAAGGAAGCATAATATACGTAAAAACAGCGTAAAAAGGCGGTGTGAGAGCAGAAAACAGCGGATAAATAAAAAAGTTGAAAAAATTGAAAAAAGTTGTTGACAAGTAGCAGGTGAGGTGATATTATAAACAAGTCGTCAGCGATGAGCAACAACGCAGACATGACAAAAAGAATATGGAGAGGTACCGAAGTGGTCATAACGGGGCGGTCTTGAAAACCGTTTGTCTTCACGGGCGCATGGGTTCGAATCCCATCCTCTCCGCTTCCAAAGCACTTATGCAGATAAGTGCTTTTGTTTTCCTAAGAGCTGAATATGAAAAATGACAGGCGCGAAGGTGTCGTATCTTAATGATACATTAGGAGAAGTACCCAAGAGGCTGAAGGGACACCCCTGGAAAGGGTGCAGGTCGGTAACACGGCGCGAGGGTTCAAATCCCTCCTTCTCCGTTCGCATCATTGATGTTTCTTGTTTTTGGTTAAACAAACACGATGATGTAAAGAAAATAAAAAATATCAAAAAAGTTGTTGACAAATAATGGCAAACATGATATTCTATTAAAGCTATCGGCGCTGATAAAAACGCAGGCAACAATATGAACATTGATAACTGAACAGTAAAACAACCCTGAAAATTCTTTGAAATTTTCAAT